>Ga0123342_1001632_pt1 | contig 37721 bp, 19 predicted proteins | sample Turbeawhitnodule_FD_89960 | JGI IMG/M metagenome (GOLD analysis project Ga0123342, IMG submission 89960) | Root nodule microbial communities of legume samples collected from Mexico - Turtle bean Mexico white nodule | ecosystem: Host-associated > Plants > Roots > Nodule | place: Mexico: Nepantla...
ACAATCAAAATAAAACTTAGAAATGTGGTAAAAAAAGATAGATATTAAATTATTTTATACAATAAATTATTTTATATTTTGTTTTTTTTTTTTTTTTTTTTTTTTTTTTTTTTTGGTATTCTTTCTCATCCTTGTATCATAAATCCTATTGAATTAGTGGACCAATTCGTAGTATAGGTCTCAAACTATGTAGCACATACATTGATAAAGATAATGGATACAACACGAACACTTCGACACGTGAAATCTCCAAAATGTAGGACACGTTGATTTATATATTATATCATTATGACTAAGTTTTTTGTTTATGCAAGAAAGATGTTTCTCATGACTGGTTCAAAAGGATTTGTTCCTTATTTTTATAATCATAATAAAAACTTATACAATAAGTTTGAGTTTTTTAAAAAATCATTATATTTGTGTTTTTCAAAATTGTATTGGAACCATACTAGAATTGTTAGGAACCCAAAACATAAATTTTTAATTAAACACTTCACCGATACATATGTCGTACGAGTATAATACATGTGTTAGTGTATTATACTCGAACGATAATGATTTTAATTAGTTAGTTAATTATATAATGATTTCAAGAAGAAGAAAAAGCACTTTTAAACCCTTTAACTTCAAAATAAATAAAGACAATGCATTAAGTTCTTTTTAATCCATGGCATATAAAAGCAATTAACTGAATAATTAAATCTGAAAAATATTGAAATGATTCAGAGATATTAATGTAACTAAATTTGATTGCACAACATAACAATTAAATTAAACCCTACATCAATCAACCCTAGGTACATGCAATTAATTCATTACATTGAGTGCAAAAAAATTGATCTAACATATGCAAGTGCTTGTTAATTTCCATGAAGCTCATTATGCAAGATATATCAGTTACAATGGATGAAAAGCTGAAAGAAGAGAAAAAATGGTGGAAAAAAGGTATAGAAAAAATGGCGAATTGGTTGGCAATCAAGAACAAGGATGATTGGCTAAAGGACATGAGAGGTAATCTCAGTTTGGCTGCTACCATAATCACAACCATCACCTTTCAAACTGCTATTAATCCACCGGGTGGTGTTAGACCAGCACCAGAAAGTGGATATGTGGAATGTACAAAAAATTTAAATGGTAATCCATGTCCTGGTGAAAACACTATATGCTTTGTTTCATCCTTGGCTATGTGTCTCTTGCTTGTGAGTGGCTTCCCTCTAAATAACAGATTTTTCACATGGCTTTTGTCAATATGCATGTGCATCACCATGACCAGTCTCACTGTGACCTACATGCTTGGTGCAGATATGGTCACACCTTATCCCGTTTGGCATACAACCAAAACCATATTTTATAATGTCATTTACATTTGGCTTGCACTCCTAGGACTCGTCACACTTGTCCTCTGTCTGCGTCTATTTGTTTGGATTGTCACTAAATGCTTTGACAAACGTAAATGATGGCCTCCAATTTATTCTACTGCTCATTCCTACATCATTAAATAAGTTGCATGTATGTAATGCAATATCCCATGTCATGCTATTTTTAGACTTTGTATGAATGTTAGCTTCTTTTGGACATGAAGGTTGTTCCAAATCAGAATTAAGAGAAGATGTTAGTTATTAATTCAGATTTTATTTACTGTAAATATTGCATTTGTGGTCAGTTATAGGGTTGTTAGTATTCATATTTTATAGTTTCTAATCATTGTAATTTTATTATATATATTCTTGAAGTAAATCAAAATGAATGTATAGTTTAACAGTTTTGTAATTTTTCGTACAATTAAGTTCAATCGGTTTTACAACTTTTTATTTTCTTCAATTAATTTCAACTTTATAATTTTATAATTATATCTTTGCTTAGTGATTATGCTGTAATAATTTTGATGTTTTCTATCAACAATGGAGTAACTTTGTAGATTATAGTTGTAAATGCAGTTTGGGATTTTTTTTTTTTTTCAAAAATCTATTAAGGGATGAATAAGAAAGATAAAAAAAAAAGGAAAATAAATGTTAAAAAATGGCATGAGTACATAGGTCATATTTTTATATGAGCAATATAATATAACATAATAAAAAAAACAAAAGAAAATGAAAAAAAATATTGAGATACGATTATATATTAATATTATTTGACAATGAAATGGTCCGATTTAACATATTTAGAATTGGTGTAAAAAAAATTGGATACTAAATTAATTATAGTTAATAATGAATGACTAAAATAATACTAACAATATAATGTATTATCTTCTCATTTTCTACATTCATGTGTTCCATTATAAACTCAAACCATATACTTTATCCTGAGATAAACTTAATTTAGTCATTCTAGTTTTTATATCCAATTATTTTTAATTTTATTAATATTAATAACAATTATTTAAAATAGTGTCATTTAATTATATCCTGTGTTTTCTTATTTTGAAATTTTTTTAGTTTAATTACAAGTCTTTGGTGATTTAAATTTTATTAGTTTCCTAATTATTTCGTAGTGAAAAAATAATTAATTAATAAAATATTATTTTTTACTTTAATTATATATTTTTAAGTTCATCACTGTTAACATTAAAAAATATACAAATTTGACCATTTAAAAATAATTACTCAAATTAAACAATTTAATAATTTATTTTCATGCACAATTTCATTTAAACTCATCATAATTGTAAAGAATTTATACTTGTATTTATTTAGATTTCAACATTTATTCAGTTTTTTTTTTACTTTGAGTTATTTAGAAAATTTTACCATTAATGAGCTCACACATCTTTAAACCTATTTAAAAAATATCTTAATTTCTCTCTCTCTTAATTCTACAGAACTATGAAATAAAATAGTAACATCATAATTATTATTAATAATAATATGCAATAAAAATATAAAATTAATATAAGTTTATAAATTATAAAAAATATATAAAATAATAATACTATAAATAATTATGAAACTCACTTATTATAACTACCTTTTATTTTAACAAGATTTTTTATAAAAAAAAAAGTTAAGAAATACAATAATTGATATTAAATATATTTATAATTTAATTTGACATTTTAATAGGATGAAAATAAGTGATGTATTAGTTACTCAGATGTAAAAGTGACTTTTTTAATATTATGTTTAATTAAAATATTTTTAAATACAGTAATACAAATATGTTCATTTAATTTATGTAAAGGTTTTTTACAATTTTAAATTCTAAATTAATGGGCCTAAAACAAAGCAACAGCCCAAAAACACACAGTGTGTCATTAATCCAAACGACTATATTTTTTTACTCTTTTTTTTTTCTTTCATTTTCTATTTTTCTTCAATCCTACCATCGTGTTTGCTTCATAATATAGAAATGTGTATATTTAATGTATAAGAAGAAAAATTAAAAAAACACAAAAATAAAACAGAATAATCACAAAAATCAAGAATAAATACTGATAAAACTTTCTATTTGAAATCGTGAATAAATGTAACAAAAGTTATGTAACTGGTTATATATAATGATTACGTATATAAATATAACACACTATTTACAAACATAATCAATTATGTTTAAAAATTTCATTTTAAATATTATTATATATTTATATATTTTATAATTAATAAATTAATATTATTAATAATTATATTTTATAATATAATATAATAAATTTTTATTTTAATATCAAATAAAATAATTTATTTAAATATAATATTATTTTAAAATATAAAAAAAATTATATCAAAATATTATAATAATTTATTTTTATATTAAATTACTTTTAAAAAGTTGTTTTTTTAATTAAATTATTTTATAAATATATTAATATATAATTAATATTACATCAATCACACCTAATAAAAGTTTCTATTCACCTCTTCCTTTTTTCTCAATTAAAAAAACACTTTCAATTTATTATATTCCTTTCTTTTCTTTCATATGTCATTAACATTAAAAATAAAAAAAAACTAAATAAAATATATGAACCGGTGACAGCAAACACGTGATAATGAGTATGTGGCATGTTTGTAATGGATGCTTACGAGTTAGAAATTTGTAGAAGAAGATTGTGCAGAGTTGAATATACAAGTCATTGTTACAGTGTTACCAATACTATTTGCAATATTGTAATAAGTTAACCCTATGAATTCTGTTCTATTCACACCATGCATATTTCATTCTTATCTTAACTGTTTTCAATTTTAATTAACTTAATTTAGTTGTTTGATTGCTTTGATTAATTCTAAGTAGAAAAAGTCAACCTTGTTTTTGTATGAATTGAGGAAGGTAACTTCTTTTTTTAATCTATTAGTTTTAAAATTTTGAATTTTAATCATTTTTTGGGTCTATGTCCATTGTATAATCTTAATTGAAAAAAAAAATCAGCATTCAAATTATTATTCCAAAATTGGAACAATAAATATTAACCTCATACCATATTTTTTTTATTAGCGGAATAAATAAATGAAAGATATTTTAGAAATATTATAATTTATTAAAAAAATAGTTATATATAAACATAATCTCCAAAATCATCCATGTTCAACATAATTTATATATAAGACTCGTAATCATAAATCATTTTGGTGGAGAGATTTGTAGGAGATCGGGATGCAGGAAGTTTGAAGAATATCCTTCTAAGATCGTTTTAGGTAAAAGTTTGGAAACAAGAAGAAGTTACTTTTTTGAGAAGATAATGAGTTGAGTAATGACTTTTCTTATTGTCAATATTGAAAGACTCTAAGTTTTCTCTCTATGGGGATTGGGTTAATAATGTTTGGGTGTGGGAATTGGCTTGGAGAAGAGGTCTTTTCGCTTGGGAAATGGAACAGGTTAGTGAGCTTCTGGAAGTTGTACAATTTTCGAGTCCTCTCATGATATTGAGGATAAATGGGTCTCGAAGGATGGAGGTGACATTGATTATTCAGTTAACTCTGTGTATGGTTTTTTAAAGGGTTCGGTAGAGGGGGAATCCTCGAGTTTTTAACAGTTTTTGGAAGATTAAGGCTTGGTCTTCTGCTCACATAACTGCTTAGAGGGTTATGGAGAATAAGATTGCTAAGGTCAATCTGGCGAGACGTGGGATTGTGGTGGACAGTTTGCTTTGTTGTTTTTGCGGGGAGAAAGAAAAGACTACTAGTTATTTGTTCTTTGAATGCAGAATAACTTGGCTCGTGTGGAGTCATTGCTATGATTGGGTAGGGTTGAAGTCGACAAATCATCTTGAGTCTGCCTCACATTTCTTGCATTTTAACTTGTTCGGTGCTCCCACTACCGGTAATTTAACTTTTGGAAATATCCGGATTGTTTTGGTGAGTGAGATTTGGTGTCATCAGAATAAGCATATTTTTAAGGGAGGAGTGATTGATCATTTTGAATTTTTTTCCTTGACTCAGTTGAAGGTTTGGTATTGAGTTACTTCCAAAAAAAAAATTTATTTGTTTTTCCTTTTCAGATTGGTGTTTTGATCCTTTGATTTGCATGTTTTCAATTAAAAACAAGTGATATGTGTTCGGTATATTTTTTTTATGCTGTTTGTGAAAGATTGTTGTTTTTTGTTTGAAATATTAGGGATTTTTAGCCCAAAGTGTATAAGGATTGAACCATAGTGGTTCGCATTTATTTATTTATTTCTTGTCGATAAAAAAATGTATTTATCTTAGAAAAATCTATTTTTCTTATCCTTTACTCAACATAATGTAAACAGTTTTGTTGATCATCCATCATTGTATTTTATTTTTGTGCAATTTTATATAAGAGTTTATCACTCTATTCCTATTTATTTATTTTTTATTATTATAAAAAATTTAGTAATAAATTATCCTATAATAGAATGTTTCAAACTCCAATTTATGTGTAAAATTAAACCTCCTATATGATATTATATTATTTATAGAAATAAATCAGAAATATTTTACAGAAAATTATCATTATTTTTTAGATTAATCTTTTATTAATCTGAAGATACAAAATAATTAGGTTATCTCCACTATGTAAAATACAAATATATTCCCTTTATGCATAATAAATGTTATACATTTGCTCTTTACAGTTTTTTACGAGAAAGATATTAAAAGATGGTATATATATATATATATAATAAAATGAGGGACTTTATATAAGAAAATGTTATATAAATATTATAACTCTTTATCTTATTCAGCAAATATTGATGGTTTATTTTCTCTCTACTTTTACTTTTTTTATAGGATGAAAATCGTGTTTAATAAGTATTACTCTAAAATGTATTATGTAATTATTTTTTATAAAATACTTTTCTAGCTCAATAAATAACTGGAGCTATACATTAATTTAAGTATATTTTGGTGTTCATTAATGTTATGAGTAGTTTCTAAAAGAAAATTACTTTTTTATTTGTATTTATAAGACAAATCAGTTAATTATTCTAAATTAAAAAAAATGGTTAATTTAATTTAATACATTATATGTCTTAGTTTTAGTATGAAATATATAAGTTATTGTGATCATATAATCATATCTATAAAAATATGAAGTGTGCAAATATTATATATATATATATAAATGTTTAACTAACAACAAGAAGAAGATCTTAATAAAAGAATGCAAGTTGGTTATTTTGGATTGTATCATCTCTTTTTCTTCACTTTTTGGTCCACCACACTCTCCACACTGCATTCTCCCCGGATCTCAATCTCTCACCTTCACCCTTATCCATTCATTTTGTCATAGAACACTATTATAATAACAAAATTCAAAACTATATTTTTAATCTATATACTTTTAATCAAATACATTTACCATTCTTAAGTTTTTATATTAATAACATTAAATTAAATTTTAAGATATAAATTTAGTTTCTTATAGTTTTAAAATGGTTAAATATGTTTTTCGTCTTTGTATTATAATATAAAATTAGTTTCCGTCCGTCTTTAGACCTAGACCATTTACATAATTATAATATGAAAATAATTGGAATTGATCATTTTATATGAAAAATGACTTTTAGTGTTTGTTTTTTCAAAATTATTTGTTATTGTTTTGATTGCAGATATGTCCATTGTAACTACTTTCATTGGATTGATGAAGTGAAACTTCAAATTGAATCAATTTTATATACATGCATATATATTTTAATCATTTTTATACTAAAAGTACTGACAAAAAACTTATTTAACCCTAAAAATTTTGATATTTTTTAAATAGCATTTAATTTATAATTTTCAAATTAAATAACAAAAAGTTCTATAGCATATTTATATTGTTTACCAAAAATATAACGAATAAATAGGTAAAGAGTTTGATAAAGCTATATATACATATAAGTATAAGTAAATAGCTAATAACTAAGAAGAGTAGTAAGAAAATAGATAGCTAAAAAAATAATTGTAGGTTTTTGTTTAGGGTAGGCTCACTTTTATGTGTATATGTATATATTGTTTATTATTAATAAAAAAAATCACTTTATTTGTTTATGTTTTTTTCTTCTCCTTCAATTATTTTTTTTGTCTTTTTATCTTTTCATTATGTTTATTTATCTCAGACAAGGCTATAACCAATTATGTAATAAAGGATAATTATGATAAATTGTAATATTTATCAAACTCAACAAAACAGAAACACATTAAATCTGTTCATTGATGAAACAAAAATAAAAACCCAAACATGCTATGTAACTATTTAGAGAAAATTATGCATGTGATAATAACTAAACTTTGTTTATATGAAACGAGTTTTCTGAAAAAAAATGAATCTGTCGTATTTAGAATAAAAATTAATATTTATTTACATTAATCAAAATCTTAATCTGGGATCTAACAATAAATTCACTCACTTTTTATTTTTTCTGAATCTATATAATATCATACAAACAGATTTATTTTCACCATATTTCCATATGATCGATCATACACATTATCCATCATCTGACAAAGCAGGATCAGACGATTATGATACGCTCAACAAACGAGTAACATGGTAGTAGTGTGGTACGCGTCACAGGAGAACAAAGCTCCAGCCACCCAACACTGGATAAGGATTGCCACGTCACTATCTTTCTCGGAGCACAAATCCATCTGACAAAAACCAACAACAAAAACAAAAACACCTTGACGAACAAACACATGCCCTAATCCGTAACCGACACGTGTCAAGGCCTTCCTCCTTCTCCTCCTACAAATCCACCTCTCATTCCGGTTACCCATCTCTCTCGCACGCACTGTTTGTTGATGCTCTCAACATTTTATCTATATATGCCTCTCTGATGCCGACGGGTGCCCCCAATTTCCCGGCAAGCTTCAAACCTTCCGTCGCCGGCTCCGATTCCGATGTCTTTCCGGTATGAATCGTTTGCGACACCTCTTTTGTTGATTTAGAAATGCTAGATCTACTCATCGTGTCACACGTTCGATCTAAAACCTGGTTCCACAAGAGGAGAAAAAACCACCTACTTCGTTCCCACAAACACTAGTTATATTTCTCTTCCAATTTCGCAACACTTCTTGATTGTAATTTGCCAATTGTACAGCTAGAACATCTTTCCTTTTTAAATTTTTTAATTTATTTCTATATTTTCTTTATTTTTCAATTTTCGTTGCCGGGTTTTCTGAGGTTGTACAGTTAGGGTTGGGTTGGATGGTGTTTTGAAGGAAAGAGCAGATTTTGAATCTGGGTTTTTGTTGGATGGTGGAGATCATGGATATAAATAGCGGTCTCTTATGGCGAAATTGGCTGCAACTTCAAGGTTTTTGAGGTGTTGTGACCTCGATTGTGTCTGCATTTGTCAGTAGTTTTCTGCAATATCAAGGAACGTGACAAAGCTGTGACTGTAACTTAAAAGCTTGGTATTGAAAGTGGGGGAAATGAGCATTAGAATGGCAGAGGGAGAATCTAGTGAGGAGGTTCATGTTCCGGGTGAGATTGATTGGCAAATGCTTGATAAATCCAAGTTCTTTTTCCTTGGTGCTGCTCTTTTCTCTGGGGTTTCTGCAACCCTTTACCCTGTTGTTGTGTTGAAGACTAGGCAGCAAGTGGCTCAGTCCCAAGTATCTTGCATCAGCACTGCATTTTCATTGATTAAGGGTGAGGGTTTTAGAGCATTGTACCGTGGGTTTGGGACTTCTCTGATGGGTACAATCCCTGCTAGGGCTCTGTACATGGCTGCATTAGAGGTTACCAAAAGCAATGTGGGCACGGCCACAGTTAGGTTTGGTCTTGCTGAACCCACTGCTTCTGCAGTTGCCAATGCAGCTGCTGGCTTGAGTGCAGCCATGGCAGCACAGCTTGTGTGGACCCCTGTTGATGTTGTGAGCCAGAGGTTGATGGTTCAAGGTTGTTGTGATTCTGGTAGTCCTAAGGCTTCCGCATATCGGTACATCAATGGGATTGATGCCTTCAGGAAGATACTGAGCAATGACGGTCTTAGGGGCTTGTATAGGGGTTTTGGGATCTCAATTTTGACCTATGCCCCTTCAAACGCAGTTTGGTGGGCTTCATATTCTGTTGCACAAAGGATGGTCTGGGGTGGAGTTGGGTACTACTTGTACAAGGGCAATGATAATGCAGCTAACAGTGCTTTGAGGCCTGATACAAAAACTATGATGGCAGTTCAGGGAGTCAGTGCAGCAGTGGCTGGTGGCATGTCTGCTTTGATCACCATGCCACTAGATACCATCAAGACAAGACTGCAGGTCTTGGATGGCGACGAGAACGGCCGTCGTGGACCCACCATTATGCAGACAGTGAGGAGTCTGGTTAGGGAAGGTGGTTGGATGGCTTGTTACAGAGGTTTGGGGCCTAGGTGGGCATCAATGTCAATGTCTGCAACAACAATGATCACTACTTACGAGTTCCTCAAACGGCTCTCCGCAAAGAACCAAGAGGTTTTAACATGATGAAGGATAGGTTTATGACAGCAAAGAAAAGGATAAACAAAGAGAAGACGAGGTTCATCTTCCCTCCCTTCTCGTGCCTGTTTTCTGTTCTTTTCTTCTTTCTATTTGTCACTGTTGTTTCTTCCCTTTTAGTTTACCACAATGACTGCTTCATCAATGTAAGCGATTGCAGGTTATTACATAAATAAAAATTTACTTCTAACACATCTATTCCATATTTCTCAGTCACCATATGCACAGGCCTCATTTTTACTTGGAAGTTTGATCTGATAATCGTGACTCACTCTGGTTTTCAAATTGAATATCATGAACTATCTGACTCACCAACTCTCAAACGCAAGAATCATGTCATGTGGATTTCAACCTTATGCACCATGTGATCTACTCAAGACTTTTCAAACAAAGAAGAAAAAAATGTTGGGTTGAGAGTATAGTCACATGAGCATTCGAGAATCTTTTATGTATTTTTTCTACTCACATATTTACTAAGCTAGTTATGAGGAAGTGGGAACAACTTTTAGGTATCTATTTTATTTGTATCTGTATAGGTTTGGTTTATAGTGGATAACTTTAATAGAATGGTAGGGCCACCATTACCAACATGTTCAGTGGTGGACCTGACTTTGCTCATTTCCAAAAACAAAATTCCCACTCCCTAATAAATAAAATCACATATCAACCCTGTTGCATCTTTTCACAAATTTTTGTATTCTATAGAATCTTTAACAGATTTTTGTTATTGTTTAACAGAGGTTTCTCCACAAGTTTTCATTGAAAAAAGACAACCTATATGTATGTATATGTATATACATGTATAAGAGCATTCTTCTATCCACATGCTGTGTTAGAAAAAAGTACAAATATCTGTTATATATAAATTAGTTTAACATATAACATATGAAATAATGCTCAGAGGAGTATTTTTTGCCATGATCCTTGTTTTGGATTCCAACTCTGATTGAGTCTCTAATCTGTATTATTTGTTTATAGGTTTTGGAATATAATAAAGTGATAGATTCTTGAGGAGAAGAATCCATGCACCTCATATGTAAATAATTGAAATAACCGTCATATCTAAGAGCCACTTGTCCAAAATAGATATTTTAAATATCATTTTAAAAAGGGTTTAATCTTTTTAAATTGACTGTGTTAATGAATCTGTGAGAAAAAACACATTGTGATAGGAAGGTGGGTAGGCCCCAGAATAAACAAAATTAAACACATACCAATAATGTATAAATAAATGGATAGTGCACAAACATATAAAATGCAATTCAATAAACAAGTGTAAATTGCTTAGCATTTTTCAGTAATAAAATGTTTCTTATTATGATAGTCAAAGTGCATAATATAAATTACATTATCCTTTAAGCATTGTTCATATCGTATTGTTCCTACCATCCTTTAATAAACTAATATGTTCTATTTTTTAATCTGTTTGGATATGACTGACTTCTTAAACTAGTTAAGATTTGGTGTATCTTAATATTGTTAATGACTAGTTTTAAATTTCTATTATTAGTTTTTAAGACTTTGAAATAAATTATTAAAATGTTACAAATGGTTGTTATTGTAGTGGAACATCTAGGGGACAAGAATGTCCCAGTAAAACTATTTTACAAAAAAAGGTGTTATAAATTTAATATTTGTATAAAAATACTTGTGGTTATGTAATTTCTTAGATAAGTATGCGTAAATATATTTTTATCCCTTTAATTCACTTTAAATTTTATTTGAATATCTATTTTAAAAGCTTATATTTTAGTTTTTATAATTTTAAAAAAATACTTGATTTGACCTAACTATAATAAATTTAGAGACTTAAAACACAAAATAAAAATGAATAATCAATTTAAATTTGTTTAACCAACAAATTAAGCCAATCATACTCATCTTAACCTATATTCAATTCAATATGTTTTCAATTCCTTTTAAGATAATCCCATTTATACAAATTGGACTGATAAATTAGAACCATGTTTTACATTCTACTCATGATCACACTGTTACCTACACCACTTTATTTATGTGTATAATCAATAAAAGAAAAAATAACATAACTTCAAAAACAATCAAACATAACCTAAGCATAAACTATAACCAAACAACATTTTAAACTTTACTATTCTTAAATTCAATGTTCCCTATAACGTTAACATAATTAATCTAAAAGGATATAATACCAAATTTAAATTGAAAGACATGTTTTTAACATCATGAAGCTGCTAGAATAAAGAATATATTTAATCTTTCCAAAAAAAAATCTAATGCATCAATTATAATTTTGTTTTAGAATTGGGATATAAATCCTATTTAATTTCACATCTCAGAATAATTTTACCATAGAAAAGAACATGCAGCAACTTTTTTCCTATTCTAAGTCTTTATAATTCAAATCATTCATGTCCTTTAATAATGAAGAGTGGGTTATCATTCTTTAAAACAAAGATAACCAAATCATGTACATAATCATTGATCTGAAACAGAATCTTAAGCCCTTTAAAAATCATATGGTAATTTATTTATTTCACTTCAAATTTACTATAAATGGAAATAAAAGTTATACAGATGAACATTTGAAGTACACTAGTGAATGAACCAGTGAACAAAAGAAGACAAGAAACCCACAACAAACTAGAACAAAATGACATAATTTGGGTGTTTTTAATCTAAATCTAGATCAACACAATAAAATCAGGGTTTGCTTGACTTGGACCCTGCTCCAAAACCAAGATACAAAATGAAATAAAGTTTGTTGGATTCTTAGCTATTTATATATCTATTATACTAGTAGTCCCCACACCTATCTCCATTGAAATTTGTGGGAAAATTATCCATCTCCAATTACTCATTTTGCAGATATTTTTGTAGGAACTGATAGGGTGTGGTCCAAGTTCTTGGATCTGCAACTAACTACAAGTATCATGTCAAAGCATCTAGTCTCAAGCCTGAGAATACTCAGATTTTGGCTAGTCTGAACTCAATATCTATGATAATTGTTAAGTCTGGTTTAGTCTACTATATGCAATTTTTTTATCTAGCCTGTTTAATAGTTTATTTTATAAAAAAATGTATAGGAAGTCAATAGAGATTGAGTGCTGCCACTAAAGGAAATAAGAAAATTTCAAAAAATAATCAATCATTAAATTAAAAATAGACAGAGACACGTTCATCTTGTCATAGGACAAAAATATGATAAAAGTAATGAGAAGATAAGTCCAGTGGATAAACTTCTATTAGAATACAATATTTTCATCTTTATGACAAATCACCATATTATTATTACTCAAGATATTAAATAGTATTATATAATTGTGAGTACTCGTTCAAATTTTTATTTTATTTTAAGTCTGATTCATGTAATTTTCTTTTCTTTTCTTTTCTTGACTATGATAAGCTTACTTGTCTTCAATCTACTAGCCAAGAGAGATCCAATAGGAGGACAGAGCACCCAATTTCTTGCCTTTCAATCAACAATGGTTATTAAAATATGGGATTACACCTGAAAGTTACAATTTTGATCACTTTAAGGCAAGGCACAAGGCTTTCCTTCCCCATGAAATACAACAAACCCATTAGAGAGCACTCTGCACATAAAGAATTAAATAGGGACACACATTTCCTGTCAATAGTCACTGAAGCTTTTTATTTGCTTTCTCCATCAATGTGGACAAACATTCTTTCCAATCTGAAACTTTGTTATCCCCATTGGCCACTTCAAAGATGAAACCAGTTTGTGGGGTGCAATCCAAGGCTGCTACACAAACAAAGGCAGCATCTTCTTTGCTAATACTTCCACTAGCTGCACAACCCTGTTGAAGTAAACATAAAAATGGAATTAGTAAGCTTGGCAATGATACCATAAATAGCCAGCACCTGTTTTTGTTTTGGAGATTTCAGTTAGCTATAGTATAAGCACTTGATAATGTGTAAGGTGGGTTGATGATTAGGAGGGTCCTTGGGAGATCCCTTTTGTCTTGATTTTTTTTTTTTTCATTAAAAGAAGAAATTAAGGCCTCTAGTTTGTACCTCATCAAAGGTAAAGCCTTGCTTCCCACCAGGTGTATCTTGTAATGCACCAGTCCTAATTAGGGTGTAAGGAATTCCTGAGATCTTCAAAACTGATTCATCCTGCTCAGCTAGTTTCTTTGCATTGCTTTTCATCATAGATTGAAAGCCACTTTTACCACTATAAGCTGACAACTGTAACCTTGTTAAAGCAAAAGGGAGTTTGTGTTTGTGGTGAAAAGAAATGCATTTGGGGTGAGGGTAGAAGTACCTGAGATAAGACTATTACATGTTGTACTCCTTGAAGGCTCCCAACGTTAGAAAGAAAACCCTCCTGTAAAGAATGAAACAGTTCAAGAATTTATTCACAAATTTGTTTGCAGGCCAATTTTCTCAACATTATTGCAAAAATAGTGGAAAATGGAGAGAAACAGACTCAAGGGCAGGCAAATTGTTTAAATTAAGAAAAAATGCTTTACTTGCACTGTAGTTTATATCAATAGCAGTAATCATGCTATACACTTGTTCTATGTCTGCTAAGTTGATCAAGTACGTGGTCAGCTATTCCTTGTTCGTCATTCATTCCATAAAAATTAAATCCGAGAAAATTCAATCTCCATAATACAAAGGTCAGTAATATCTTTCTCACATAAGCTAAAAAGAGTCTTGAGTTGCTAATTTTACACTTCCTAAAAAAAACTGGGATACTACAATGAAATCAACCTTTGAATAGCAATGACTTGTGGTGGTTTACATCACAAGACACGCTTCAATTCTTTCCACAGGGAATATGGACTTGACAGAAAACTAAACTTTGTTGAAAAAGCTATGATTACTTAAAATCATAGAACTTCAATTCACAGAGAAGCTTCAATTCTTCTAACCTTTTATTCATGGAACTTAAAAATCTCTTTTGACAACTGTAATCAATGTGAACCAAAGATATATTACTAGAGAGGCATGGTATTCATACATTTGGGCATATGATTGTGCCAACTCCTCTGAGAGCTTTCTTGACGAATCGATTGTCACTTGTATCTCCTGCCATGGACTTTGCAAAGCATCACGTGATCAATAATAAGAATCTGAAAAATAGACAAAACTACTAACAAACAAAAAATATACCGTTACCATCTGTTAGTAGTTTTGCAAATTAACTTCACACACCTCAACATAACTTCCAAAGGCTTCAAGTGCAACCCTTTTATCCTTCACCAGTGCCTTTACTCGAGCTTTTTTGACAATCAATGACAATATGACCATCTACGTAAGTCAGAAAATAAGGCCAAAAATTAGAATTCGTTTGATAATGCAAATCAATCATGGTTATAAATACAACCCATCAATTCATCATATCTTTCTATAAGAAGAATATAAAATCGGAGTTTCAAGATTCCGATGCATCAACTTATCAAGTAAGGCTTTATGCTTGGAATAAAGTTTGATAGAAAAAGGCAAGCAGACCTGACCAATCTCACTATCTCCATCTGTTACCAGCACTGCATCCCTGACCTCATCTTCTGTTTTGAAACACTTTGTCAAAACAAAATCACCAACACTAGAAACAAATGATAATAAGTTTCTCTGACAAATACAACCATTGTCATTTATGGATCACTATTCATTTACTCACCCGGATAATCATCCTCATCGCCTTCTATGGCAGTACCATCTTTTTCAAGGATATCAGGTGCACCATACCACTTCCTTAATTTGGGACCCCCTGATAATCAACACAGAATCAAAGGCAATAAGCAAAACAGGAAAAAGAAAATGTTGGAAACAAGGTTTTGAAAAACAGACTCAAACCGTGATCACGGCCACAACATCAACAATTCTAGAGTTTCCTGACTGCATCGCAGCCGCAATTACGGCCACATCAGACACACGTTATTGCAATTTTCCTCAATACCAAATATCGTGTCAAAATCACTTCACAACCACAATTTAAAACCTCGAAAAGAAACTTGATTGTAAGACAAAATAACTATAGATGAGGTATGTGTAGAAAGTAACCACCTTCAATATAATCGAGAATTTGCTCCATAAAGCTAAGTTTCTTCTTAGCATGACAGACAACAAGTGGTGGAACAACAGCACCATTATCTCTGCTTGATGGGAAAGAGAATCCAAATGGTGTTCCTGAACGTTGAGAAGAGAAAGGAACAGAATTTTGAAACGATAGAGTGGAAGAAAGCGTAGCAGCATACGCCAACACCATTGTTGGCAGTGTCACACTCCAACCGTCTCTTCCCGCTATAAAGGATAACGCATTTCTTACCAATGATGCCATTTCATTAATAATTAGTAGTCCCTGAAAAGGAAATTCAATCCTTTTTATCACAGCCGTCAAAACACTTCAATTCTATGATATTAACCATTGGATCATGCCAACCTAACATCTCAAAATCCCAAATGCACCCTCTTTTCTATCTAGGGCTTGCCATGACCAAATTGCAAAGAAGAGGCTGCATTTTCTTCAGAAAGCTCGAGACCCAGATGAGCAAAAAGACAAAGGCGAGTCCTAATTTGACTTTTTCTCCATCAACTATGGAAAGTTTCATTTTTTTTGTTTGGGATTTTCTGTTTTCGAAATGTAGAACAGTGTGTAAATTTTATATTGCAGTAATCACGTTAAGCTTTTGCAGTTAAGGTTGTTACTATAGAAATGCTTTTGTAAGTAATCTTCTTTGATCAGAATATCAAATGATGTAAAGTTTACATTGCTTTGTATAGTCATGTAGTTAGATAGCTTAAATAACAATTCTACATGTGTTAATAACAAATGTCTTACGTGGAAATGGTAGTTATTATTAAGGGTTCTCAGTTGCACCAATAGAAAATCTCTTCAATAACTCATCCTTAAAACCTTCCTATGTTATGTATGTTGTCACGTTTCTTCTGTAAATACAAGAACTAAAGCATGAACATTCCTTCCATATGGATAAATGGCAGATAAAGCCTTGACTTCACCCATGATTTAGTATTCTGGAAATAAAAAACTTTAGTAATGAAACCACTTCCATTAAAATTGAGGGATTCAACATTCTGAATGGCCATTTTAAACTTCGCTGAAACCCATCTTTGTAGTTGGAAGAATGAACATGGAAATGTCCATGATCATGTGATTGAATCGTTCTAACGTTAGAACTTCCTACGAAGTAACCTCGTCATCTCAACATTCATCTCCTCCACCTGCTCATCCAATCCTTCCCTTCTAGACCAAATATACCACACAAAACCATCTGCTACACACTTTTCATGCCCAGATATTTAGGATACTTAGATTACTAGACTCATTCCATGCCGAAATTACCTTGTAATTAGGCTTGAATGTTAGAATTGTGACTCACCTGCATCCAAACTCTAAATAGGAAACCTCCCACACCATCTGGTGCTGGATCATATACTGACACAAGGTATGTTTATGACAAGTTGATTCTCTATTTATTTAACTTAAAATCCACAAAATATTCAGTCACATTTCCAAAAGTAGTTGCTGAAAAACCAAACAGCTCCTAAATGCTGGTTTCGTGAGCATTTATTTATCCAATATCTCGTGCTCTTGCAAAAACTAATCAAAGTACCCAGTGCGTAATCAATTTAACAGGTATTATATTAAAAGAACAAGGACTCGTGGTTTCAACTTCACCAGCTTCCTAAGATGATACATGGAGCATGCACGCATTAACTAAAATAGAGAAAACAGTTTCCTTGATACATTAGCTTAGCAACCGTTTTCCCAGCGAAAAGCTCGGTATGAAAAACTCCTTCACAGGAATGTACCTACAAACCAACCCAACAATGTTGAAGAAATTCTCTAGTGGAGTACGCATCCATCTTTTAGATGCACAATGACGGACCAGGAAAACATTAGGCCCAAAAGACCTTAAGTTATGGGGGAGGGTTAGCAAACTAGCAATGACATAACTAGACATCCATTTAAAATAACTTTGTGTTTTTCATTAACCTAGTCTTAGAGTGACATTAAGGAAGAGACTTCACTTTCCCAAGTCAACAATGCATAAACTACAAATTGATCATATCCAAGAAGGCATCAACTGAATTGCAGCTGACAATAACAAAACCAAACACAGCAGAATCCTACAGACTAGAAAAGAAACCTACATCTGTCAAACACAAACTATCCATCAACCGCAACATCTAGGAAGTAAAGCAGAACAACATGATCAGCAAGGAGTCCACAATGATTGTCAGTGGTGGAACAACTTGGCTCATGTTCGTCAAGGGCGAGCTCTCTTGTTACTGCATGATGGACACTTGTATTGCTTGATATGCTCTGCCCTAGCTGGGGTAATCTTCACACATTTACCATGGAACCATTTCTCACAGATGTCACAGCAAATCCAGAATTCATCAGTGCCATAATGCTCACCACATGCCCCACACAAGGTCTCTCCATGTTCATCTTCATCTTGTTCTTCCAGATCTTCATCCTCTTCTTTTGGTTGTTGCAATGGCTTTGACTGTCTACTCTGAGATTCCGGAGCCCGTTGCTGCACAAAATAACAATTATATGAGAACTACAGCTACAATGCATTCCATTTAAACCAGCATGTCAACAGACTACTACGGAAACATTAATTCAAGCAAATATATTCCCAGAATCAGATTAGAATTTAAAAATATAAAAAACCATGATCGCATGCTCGGATATTTTATCCCCCTTTTCATTTAACCCATTTCCTACAGGAATGAGGGTAGTAGTTAAGAGTCCAAAATCCAAACAGATCATTTATACATGTAAGGTACACGAAATATTGGAAGTTAATCAATAGATATGAACTAGTTCATCTGCCTGCCATTACGGGGATAGTATACCATGATATTAAACCCCTACTTACGACGACACAATGATATCCATAAAATGTGATACTGATTAATCTACTAAAGATTTATATGTAGATTTTTCGCATACATTATAATTATACATCACCATTTTCATAACTATTCTAATGTTTAAAATTATAGAATACACAGACCGAACTTTTCTAAAATTAACTTAATGAACAGTGTACTTAAAGTTTAATGAGGCCATAATCTAGAAACAGACAACACCTGAAGATCAAACTGAGTTCATCACTGCTACCCAAAAAAAAAAAAGGTATAAACGAAAAAATATATTTATAGGCCATGCATGGGTGCAAGAAAATATTATTACTGCCTTAGAGCTGGACTTCGACTTGCTGCCACTGTGGTTTGAAACAGTAGGTTTCTCCTTAACTTGCTTCTTTGCTGCACCAGTAACAACTTCAAATATTGTTGGCAGTTCATTGATCATGTTGAAAAGCCGTTTCCTGCATTACATGTGCAAATCATGAGTATATGGAAGGATGAGACACGAAAAGAAAAGAACCTAACCAGACAAATCAGACAAGCAGAATCCCAAATGCTTAGTGATTTTGCACACCAACTTAAGTTAACTTCAGATAAGATTTATGGTCGGAAAATGAAATACCTGTCAGCTTTATCAAACCCGAATCTGGCTCCAAAATAGAATGCTATAGCAAGTAACCATGCATCACTATGGACAGCAACTAAAGATAGCCAGTCTTTTTCTTGCATGCCATCCCTAGCAAAGTTAATGCCCAGCACGGGCTCAGGAAGCTCAGGTGGTACTTCTTCAGCAGGTAAATTTACTTCCCACTGTTCACTGGGAAAGCCATACAAGCAGAGATTCTCCTTCTCTGAAAGAATGAAGGGAAATTATTCATAAAACATGAGCACCAAATAGAGTATCTAAAAAGGAAAGCTTACAATCCCTAATAAAATTCTTAATCCTTTCTCTATGGTATTTTGTTGCAGCTAGAAGAGCTGCAAAAGTAATATTTTTGTTTGCAGAGAAAAATTAACAAAAATTACAACCAAGAGACTGAGAAGCACCAGGCACTCAATTAAATTTAACATAACTCTGCATAGAACAATATCTATAGGAGAATAACATCGACAGTGATAAGAGTATGACAAGTTGACAATGTAAATGCATTTCCCTAGAGTTCAGTCAATAACCAGATTTGATAATCACATTTCTATAATGAAATAACCACTCATAACTAAGCCACGATTCAACAAAACAAAACAGGAGAAGTGTAAATTAATCAAGAGAACAGGTAACTTGGAAGAGTTTAAAATTATACCCTCATATGAAATAGACAGCATTACATATATTAGTTAGTCCAACATTCAAAGCAAAAAATCCTTCAAACATCATAGTAAATCAACCGAATGATTAATTATTTCTTAATCTTTACAGAAGCCCCAATTGAATCCATCTATACAATAAGTTAAAAGCTAAATGATATTCGAACACACAAATGTCGTTGCAAACAACACTACTTTAAAGAGAGTACAACTAACCAGGATCACATTGGTTGTAGAAATCTTCAACATCTGCAACAGCATTACCAAGAAGAAAAAGTCCATCAGTATGAAAAAGCTTCCAAAACCTTCACACATAAATTGTAAAAGATAAACAAATACAAAAGGCTGAGCATCACATCAAGCGTTGAAAATGAATATAGATATTAAGGGTGTGTTTGATTTTCTCACCCGTCTTTTTATTTTAAAAACTTACGTTTACAATATTCAACAATCTATTTGTCTTGTCTTCCAAAATCAGTTCGGGAAAATTGTTTCCGTAACCAGTATTTTAAAAACCAAAAACAATTGGAAGATGTGCTCAACTTTTAGAAAACAGAAATGTGCTCAAAGGAAAAAAAAAAAGTTTCAAATTCAAATGTATTTAGGAGACAAACAATATTTATTTCAGGAAATAAACAAAACTGTTTATGAAAACAGTAAACAAACAAAGACTAATGCTCAGGAAATAAAAGAAACTGACAGGAAGAAACGCATCATATGTATGTTTGGATTGCCGTGTTTCATAGGCACCAAGTGTCCTTACACACTTTCCAAAGCTAAAAATGGAGAAGTAACAAACACCGAAGTAGCAGTTGCAAGTTAAAATATCAGCAAACCACCACATTAAGCGCTAAACCATACCAGAGTTAAGCACTGAAAGGAGAATAACAAGAAGAAAAGGAAGAAACACATGCAAATTCCTTAGAAAGCACAAATCAAACAACACTCAAAAACCACACACACCTACTATCGAAGCTTCAAAGCCTCTCCATCAAACAACAATACAATGCCAATAAGAAAGCCACGAATTGACACAAAAATCAAATCAAATGAAAATTGACAACGGAAAATCATCCAAAGAAAGTTCGAAAAAACCAAGCCCATACACACGCAAACCTAAAAAACACACAAAATCAAAACTTACACATAGCAAACAAAACCTAAATTATCAGCTGAAATTAAAGTTTAAAAAAATGTCAAACACTCCAAATATCAAAACCAAACTTCTCACCAGCACCTGTCAAGCGTCAACGGCAACAACACCGACGCCTAACACGAAGCTAAACCCACACGAAAATTTTCACCAACCCATTAAGTAAAACCAAAAGACAAAACATAAAAACACAAAATTTGTATTCAAAGCACATTACTTGACTAAAAAAACGGCGTAAACGACAGGAATTGAAAATTATCTTAGATGAAGAAAAGTGAAAAATTTACCAGTGGTAAGGGCTTTGATGAGAGCAGCTCTCCGGCCCTTGAAATCCCTAAAAACCTCTTCGACAGTGCGTGGATTATACGTGCGCGAGTCCATTGGGCCTTCCGGTGGTCCTCCTCCTCTGAAACCTAAATCAGAAGAATGAAAGCAAAGGAGAGTGCGAAACGAAGTCGTTTAGGAGGAAACGAGATTCGTGAGTTGCAGAGATGAGAGCTAAAGTGTAGAGAGTGATGCCTCTCTCTGCCTCTCTGCAACCAAAATTTTGCAAAGTGCAGTCACTGCTCAAACACAACAACAAAATAAAACTCTTCTTTTTATTTCTTCTATTATTTTATTTTTATTTTTATTTTAATATTTTACTCATATTTTTTGTTTGCGCCGGCGTGGTTACAAACACTTCTTAAGTCAAATTTATCTTCTTCCATTTTCCTCAATTTTCAAAATTATTTATTTTCTTTGATATTGTTAAATTGTCTTTTTTTCTTTCTTTTCAGCACTTAACATTTTACAATTTATTACTTTTATGTCTGTGTTTTAAATCGATTATTTATTTATACAGCTTTTTTACTGTCACGAGTTAATTATATATGTAATTTTAAGTTTGAATAGTTTTTATTATATTTTCGAGATGTTTAAGATCCATGAGAAGATTTTTATTGAATTTTTTTAAGCAAAAAAACATTCATAAAATGCTTCTTAAACACAAATGGTAATGTAATAATAATAATAATAATAAAATTAATTACTTTACTTAGATGAGTAATGGTCGCATTATTACTAAAAGAGGAAAAAATCACCTAAATATGCGAACATTCATTTTTGTTTCCTCTATTCTAAAAATAAAACAATAATTTTTTTAAGTTATGATACACTCAATAAAAAACATTTAATTAATGTAAATTTAATTAAAACGATTTTTTTTTTAATTATCTTGTTTCCTCTCTTCAATGCAGATAGCACTGTTATTGAGATATTGTTGAAAAAGTATCTTAAAATACTAAAACACTATTATTTTGAATCAAAATAAAAGCAAAAATAAAGAAAATACTAATATCAAATATAAAGGATATTACTTTTTCGTCCTTGTATTACACATGTGATATTAACGATTCAATCTTATATTGTTATGAATCTAGAAGATGCGTACCTCATTTAAAATTAATTTAAATAAATTGTTATTTTTATCTAAAATTACTATATGTATATTTGTAATAAGTTTGTCTATATCTATAGTAACAATCTTAAAATTTATTCTAAATATAATTTTATTTTATTAATCTAACGTTTTTTCTAACAATACAGGACATCTAAACACCTAAAAAATAAATTATAATTTTGGTTCTTTATCATATTTATAAACTTTGATTTCATTTTTATCTTTTAAATAGTTTTTTATTGTAATATAAAATTTAGAATAATCTTTTATTAAGACATAAAACTTATGTATTAGAATTTTGAACAGTGGCTCCTGAGAATTCGCACAACACTTTTTTTATCATTTTTATGACTTTTCGAGATAATCGTATAATAATCCAATATTCATAATATGCAAAGCAATAAGAATATGGGATAGAAAATTAATTTAAAGGTTGATTTTTCTTCAATGCATATTCTATTAAGTATGTTCAATGACAATAATATGGGTTAACCTAGTTATTTAATTATCTTTTCAAATCAATAGTAATGTTATTTTCTAATAATATATAAGTTAAATATGTTTTTTTCTTACTACAATATAATAGTTTGTTGATTTGGTCTAAATTTTAAACGAACAAGTTATTTTAGTATAAAAATAATTGAAAATGAACATTCTGTTGGTGAAATAATTGACAATTTTTTTTAAAATTTATTATTATTTTGATTGCAATATATATATATATATATATCATAATTTATTTCGATCATTTTCATAAAAAAACATTTGTATAATGATAAAAATCAATTTTGTATATACATAGAAAAAATATACTCAACTCATAATATAATATAATATAATATATATATATATATATATATATGTATTAGGATGTATTAGAAAAATGTTATATATTTTTTAAGCTTTCTTTTATGTAAATATCGTGTCTTCTTGTAACCTTAATTTTCTAATGTACAAAATCCTTCTGGTTAATGATCTTGTAAATATTGGGAAACATATTATAAACTTTTTCAAAATCCACAAGGTAATTATTTTATTAAAAAAAATTAATTAAAATTTATTTTCATCTATTATAAACTTTTTTTACTGAAATATACTTCTATTTTATTAAAAAAATAAAGATAAGGAATCACATGGTTAAAAATTGTAAAACACAAGGATAAATTATAACTACTCTAGTTAACTACGAGTAACTTAATTATAAATTGTTATACATAGTAAGATGGGTTATATTTAGAATTATTATATATTAAAATTCATTCAATAATAATTTTTAAGTGAGTAAGATTTCTTTAGATAGTAGTAGATGATAATTATTTTTGAGATGCAATAATAAACATAGTTTTTTCTATATTTTCTCACTTCATTCTCTCTTCTTCATTATTATTAACAGTTCATTAATAAAGTACATTAAATAGAAAATAGTTAATTGTTATATTAATTAAATTAAATATTATTTTAAAAATTAAAAAAATTATTAATATATCAATTTTTATAAATTATTATGTAACTTGTAATAAAAGTTTTAATTACTAGATTTAACTTTACTTTTTCACTTCATTCTCTCATATTCGTCGTTATAAACTAGACATCATCGTCTACAGAGAAAAAATTAACGAAAGTGTGTTAAAAAATGTATAAAGTATTTATTTTCCAATGTTTTTCTTTTTACTTTTCTTTTATAGTTTATAGTTTATAATATACAAACACAAAGATTGTAGTGGAGAAGAAATAATCAACATAAATATTTGAAACTTCATTATTCTTTTTTTTTCCCTCATTTTATCAAACACGTTAAATTATAACATGGTTCTAGTTTTTTTTCATAAGCTGTAATGTGGTTATTTTATTAACAAAAATAATTTAATTGAAATGTACTTTATTCAATCACAAATGGGATATAATAAGTTTGTTGATATTTATAATTATCCTAACCTCACGTTTGGATGTAGAATTTTAAGAAAGAGATTTAATTTTTAGATAACTTAAATACAATTTGTGGCAAAAAATATTATATAAATATACAATTTAGAATAAATTAAATTTATACTAATTTAGAAAATATTTTGATAACTCGTAATTGGAAAATTTTAAATATCACTAAAAAGATGAAAAAAAAACATGTTTGTCTCTATTTTTCTTCTGTCAGTCAACTCTTTCTCTATTTTTCTTCTCCTTCGGTCTCTCCTCTTTCTTCTCTCTATCAATATAGTCTAAAATGAATTGATAATTGTAATTTAAATAATAAAATTTATATATGGGAGTTCAAACTAAAATTTTGAATTAAAAAAAATTAAATTGATTTATTCAAATAACATATTTAAAAAATAAACCTAATTCAATTAAAAATAATTCATATGTGAAAATCTCTAAAAGTATACGATTTTTAATTGGGTGAATAAGAATTTTTTATATTGGCTATTTTGAACATTTTTTTGCTGAAATAAATATAAATTTAAGTATCTAAAATACACAAATTGAAAATAATGTATAGAAACAAGTCGCTGGTCTAAATGATATTAGAGAAAGTTCCTATAAACAAGGTATATATTGAGTCTTATGAATAAAAGACAAAATTTAATCATCGACAAAATCGATGAATATTTTATACCAATAAGACTTTCATAGAATAGTTTGTTATATGCAGGTAAGTGAGAAGGAATAAATCCTTGAAAAAAGCATGCCTTTCACATAAGAAGATTGATTGTGTAGGAATTCTCATTATAATGACCCAAATGGAGCTTGAGGGGGAGTAGTGAACTTACATTTCATTTTAATGTAGGTTTTATAAACATAAATTTCTTAAAATTCAAAAATTAAGAATATAAATAATTAACTCTTTTTAATTTTATTAGGAATAACAAAGTGAATCTTAAAGATGACAAAGTGAATCATAGGGATAACAAAATGAATCTTAAAAGATGACAAAAGGAATTAAATTCGACATATCAATCATTAAAATGAATCTTAAAGATGACAAAAGGAATTAGATTCGACAGATCAATCATTAACTCACATCAAACAAATCTGTCTAATTCGCCAATTAATCTCTATTAATTCACATCGAACGATGATGAAAAATTGAAAAATCGTTATATAATAATCCAAAAATTGCAATAGAAAAGAAAAAGAGAGGTTTGAGATGATTTTTGAATCTTTTATACTGGAGAATCTAGTATTCTTATGCATCTCGCCAATTAATCTCTATTAATTCACATGGAACGAATCTATTGAATCTGATTTGTCTAACTCCTCAACTCATCCAGTTGTCTTGACGAGATAGTCTAGATGAAAAGGAGACGGATGATTCTATAAATTTTATCTTTATTTATCATGTTTTTTAATATAAAACCAAAATTGGTGAAAACCTTTATTTACTTTATACTATTTAATTTTTTTTTAGTGTTATTAATATTTATTTTATTTTATTAAGTATTAAACATGGTTTTTGATTGATTAAAATATTAAAGTCATTTAATTTTATATTATTGTTTCTTACATTATTATTGTTCAAAAAAGAATATAACCAAATAAATAGATTTAAAAAATATATAAAAAAAGAAAAAAAATTAAAAGAAAATGACCAGTGAGACCCGTCGACTCATCAAATATAGAAAGATAAATTATCAATTTTAACCTATATTATCTAGACACCTAGTCTCTAAACAATGAGTTTTTCCTAAATAGAAAATTTTGAAGAAAAAAAATCATTCCAGAATATTATTTCCAGTATCAAAAAAATTCCAATTTTTTTTTCAGATTAGTAAATCCAGAATTAATGTTTTGTTTAGGAAATATTTCGAAAAGAGCAATGCAGAAGTCGTTTTTTAAAGAATTCTTAAAAGAGGTAAAACCGTAAAAGGGGTAAAACAGTTTCTTAAAAAATGATGGGGTGCAGTAAGAAACAGCCATCTCATTTTAAGACCCTAAATTTTAAGCAATTCATGTTTCTTAAGTTCACATTAAAATAATATTTTTATTAATTAAAAATCATTGTAAAAAACACAGCAAACAATGGTGAACCACATGGTTCCATTTAGATCATTGGAAAGAGCTAAGAATCCTGATTCAAGAGATGAACAACTACTGAAATTATCACGAAGGATTCAGTATAAGTTCCACTACAAGATCAATGATCTCATAAATATCAGGGATTTGCATGGAAGTGAAGCAAACCCCAATTGAGAACTGACATTCAGCAAAGCAAAAGATGCTTTGAAATAAACGACAAGGACCTAACAATTGATTTTACCAGAGACACCTTCTTACCTCAAAAATCAAAGTCACAATCAATAAAGCATCAACATACAAAAGATAAAACAGACACCACAATCAAAACATTAGTCCAAAACCAAATTTTCCAATGTGACAACACAAAGAAACATTGTTGTGACTAGTTAGTCAAATGTGCTTCTATGCCCGAACATTTTCAGGGCAACAAACAATATATGATAGTTGAAATCTAGCAAAGGTCCAAAGCCAAGTTGTAGGACAACCAATAGACATAACAATGTATGAGCCAAGGATGACTTCCCCATGGAACACATGCAATTGTCTTCTCCAACTGAATGCAGAAGATTAACTTGCTAGTGTCACATAAGGACTGATAGACGGTGTTGGTTTCCACCACCACCACCCATATCAGAAGAGTAACCCTGCATGTTCCTTCCAATATGAGAAGGGTAACCACATAATCTAAATTCTGATTGATGTTGTTGGAAGACATCACCACTATTAGATGCAGTAGTAATATCGGAAGAGGTTGTTGTGGAAGCACCATCTCTGTAGTTCAACTTCTCCACTAGAACCACCCTCCTAGATTCTGACATGTTTCCCCTCAGATTCAATCGAGTACAGCTTGAAACATCTGCAGCATGGTTAGCTGAAGTGGGTTTAGACTCTTCAACCTTTTTGGTATTCAAGAAGCGACCACCAGAACCTCTAGCTCTCTTCATTGCATGTAGATGGCGAGACTCGTGAAGATATGGCTGAAAAACAATTATGGCAATGTTATGGAGAGAAATTGAACTTTGAGGGAAGAGGAAACATAAGAGAAGTGCTCAAAGCACACTCTTTTTGAACACTTCTATTCCTAGTCAAATTTTAACTTCAAGAGTGATTTGATAGAATTTCTCAAAAACAAAAATGCACTTACTTTCCTTTCTTTGATGAGTTTGTTCTGTGCTTCAAGTTTTGCACGGTATTGCCTGCGCCTCAGAATAGCATGGTACTGCTTTGCATTCACATATATAGGCTCTTCACTGAGATCAAGTGGCAGAGGAATTCTAGCAGTAGCCATTCCTATCAGTTGAGCAGGATGAATCTGGCCATATTTTGACAGCATGTTTCAGAATATGGTAATGGACATAATTTGTCTTAGTGTTACAAACATGCAATTTAATGGAAGTTTGAAGGCATATGTAACTTTTTTAGGTCATTTAATCAAAATAGGGAATCAACACATCATATGAGAATCAAAATACTCAAAGCTTGATTATCCATAGAAGGCTCAATTTCTTTTTACAACAACTCTAGACAAAGGTTAGCAAAAGAGTAACCATGATGTATGGTAAAGAATGCATGTCAGATTGTTAAGTTTATAAAATAAAGAATATCTTGAGTCAAAGATAAGAAACAAGCTCCACCCACCATAATAAAAACAATGAAAGAATAAGAACAAATGAGGTGCAAAGAAACATTTTTAAATAAAAAGATTCTTCATGGATACACTTTATGAACTATTGAGAATCTTTAAGGTTGGCAAGCTCAGAGTGGCACAACAAATAGTACAAACTAATTAAGATTAGATGATTGCTGAAAAGATTCCCAAGGATGTATATATCATAAGTAAAATAAAGGCACTATTCATTACTCATTTAAATAAGTAAAATAAAGGCATTAACAGGAATACAGAAACAAACCATAATAGTAACATCTATCCAAAAGTCCCTCAGAAAGCTTACAATCAAAAGAAAACTACAAATAATAAGGGCCATGCTTTCCCCAAACACCTTTACCATATTTCTAAGTCAACAACATAACAAAATCATTGGAAAAAAAATTGCAGTGTACCAACCTAAGTCAGAACACACACAGTGGGGCAATTACAAAGTGAAAACCTCTTTATACCAGATCTAAACAAAGTACTTTCCAGATAAACCATAATCTGATGCCATGAGTCTGTCATACAGTTACTTTAGCAATTTGTTTACATGATAATCTTTAACTCACTGTGCTGAAGTTGACAATAATACAAAATAGTGAAAAAAGAAATGAATAGACTCCAATATCTTACGTTAGGCTGTGGCCCATATGGAGAAGCTAGTAGGCCACTAAAGCACGGCTCAACAAGGTGGAAAGCAGCATGAGCCTGAAAAGCAAATTATAAGAAAAATATTTGCAAACAGTATCAGTCCACTGAGATACAATCATACATCAACTTACAAGTGGTTGGTTGTGACACAGTTGTGAAGGAGGGAAGGTGAAATCCTGACCCCGCACAACAGACCTGATGGCACCTTCCACACTCTTTCTCCCAGTTGTGTTAAGTGTTGAACAAGCAGAAGAATTGCTACACTGGACTGAAATTTGACCTACAACAAATATTTACCAACATCCATTAAGCAAAAAGTGTTTTCAAATACCGATTAAGTGCATGTTTAGGATTAATTTTGGAGAGTTCAAAAGTACTTTTGAACAGATCTTTCATTCTCAATTCATGCATTGGATCGAAAAAAAATTGTATTGGATCTCACAAAAGTACTTATAGAGCTTTAAACCAAGCATGCACTAAGCACTTATAAAGAAAATTTGTTTAATGTTTGGCTATCATTATTACTTTCCTATATATGAAATGCTAAGTGAGGAGATATCACTTAACAGTAACATCATAATCATAAATTGGTATTACTTCATTTTTTTTCTTTGCTACAAAGATTCCTACTCTTCATTACTTCACAACAGGGGAAAATATGTGTATAGAAACAATAAAAAGGAATCGATTAGAACAGTCAGACATATAGATATAGACTAAGGTTTATTACAAGTACCTGATTGCGCTGAACCAACTTCCTGATAAGACTGACCAGTTGATTGAGATGAAGATGAATCTCGGTCTTGGTATTGAAAATTCAATGGCTTAGTCTTATGGCATTGTTGCGGCAGAACACTCATTTTCAAGGTCAAACCTCTGGACATGGATGATTGTTGAACATTAGATTCAGAGGAAGTCCCCCATGATGTGCATCCAAGAGCATAAGGAGCTGCTAAATGGGTAGAACCAGAGCCTTTCTCAATTAAGTTCTTCATTGTTTTCCCCAATGGATTAAGCTTTGCTTAGAGTACTTACCTTCAAACAAGAATAAACTATGATCTAAAAACCAAGATTGAACTATAGCCTTTTCTCAATAAAAACAACTATTAATGAACATTTCAATTTATACATGCACAAACAAACAAGGCAAACAAGTTGAAGTAGCCACTATTTTACAACAACTTATAGTTTGTGTATAAGAAAAAGCTGCCATCTTTGCATGTCAGCAGCTTGTGGCATGTGTATATCCAGAAAATAAACTCACGGTTCTGTACTGGAAAAAAGATGTACGGAAGAGAAAAACATTATCTTTCAGTAATCAGACAGTATGAAATGCCATGCAGAAGCTCCTATAACATACTTAAAAAGGATTTGGCAAAGAGGATCACAAAAACTAATGGTAAATCTTTTCAAATCTCGAATCAGCATATCATGTCCTATGGATGACATTTAAATTGCCCCACAGAATGTCATGTACTTCTTTTATGCAAACAATTGAACAGTGTCTGGCACGTCATCAAAAGCAAGAAGTAATTGCATGAGACCAGAAGTTTCCTCCTGTCTAAAAAAAGATTGCAAATAAGAAAGTTAATAAATTTCTTTAAAAAGTATGAGTCTAGGAATCTTCTACATTTTCACAGCCTTTAAATCCAACAAAGAATCTTGGTTCAACACAACAAAATAGACAGATGGAATGCATGCGAACCGTTAAATGAAATTGTGAATAAAAAAAGCAGAAAAACATAGGGGTGTTGGGAGATAAGAAAGAAAAAAGAAAAGTGAGGAGCAGAAAGAAAAGGAATTGTTTCCTTTAAAGACTTTTTAGCAGCATAAAAAACATGCCAAAATTGAAAAGCTTCTTCAGAAGTGGTTAATTCCCAGAATATTCACATAAACATGAAACAAAGTCATTGCCAAAAACAACAACAAGGTATCAACCATCAGGAAATAGAAGTCTGTCTGCCTTACACATAACAAGAAACCATCTATCTAAGATCACCTCAGATTCACGACCATGCCACACACACAAAAAAAAAGATTACTTTTTTAGAAGAAAAAAAAAATCTTTGGCAGAGAAATAAATAGTAAAGGAAAAAGAGAATGAAGGGAGATCGTACAGGAAGGAATAGTATAAAGAGAGAAAGAGAAGTTGAAAAATCAGTAAAGTGTGAAGAGGAACAAGAAAATGGGATTTTGGTACTAACCAAAAGCTGTGCATGTACATGTATATGTACTTATAAGCTAAGAAGAAACTCTCAATCTGAAACAGAAACTGAAAGTGGTACCCCACTATTGTCTCACACTCCTCCACTTCATCACCCACTTTCTATTGAATTGAAGCCTTCACTTGTGTTGTATCTGATCTCTTTAAAGTGCAACACACACTTGAACAACTATGAACTCTCTCTATATATATATATCTCTCTCTCTATTTCTATCTCTGCATTAACACAGTCAATTAAGTTGAACTTCAAAACTCAAGTGCACTCTCTCACCACTCACCTTCCACAGACCACACCACCAGCTTTCTCAATTCTCCATTACCCAAAAATATAATTTATTATGATCATTAACGTTAAAGTGAAAAAAGAAAAAGGGTAGATGAAATAAGATCCATTTACAAAGCAACTTTTTTTCTATGGTGACATTGACATATGACGATGTGAATATGATCACATCCTAATCTGAACAAAAGGGTTTTAGAAAGTAATGATAAAATATTGAAGGGATGAAAATGAGTTTTGTCGTGTAATGGTACGTTGAAATGTGCATAGGGATTTGGGATTGCTTTTAAATAAGAGGGCTGCAAGTTTCAACTTCATATCAGACTGTGATGCCTCCTACTCATAGACTTCTGTGTTTCTCTTTAAATGCACTTCTTCTTCATTCTTCACGCGCTTCTTCTCTAACTTTCTTTCTTTCAACACTACTTTCCCTTTCTTCTTATCTTTCTATGATTTTCATTAACTATTTCAACTCTTCACAGATCAAACAGAGGGGAAAAAACATGCAAGATTAACTGTTCTTTCCTCTGTTCTTTGATTATCAGCAGTTTAAATGATTTTGTAGTTTTCATTTCCAAAACTTTAAATAATATTAATTATTTTTATTATTATTATTATCTATATCTCGGTTTTTATTATTATGTAGAAATAAAAATGATAAAATGGAAAGTTTGTGGCAGGGAAATTTATTATTTTCTTTAATGACATGTTTGTTTTCAACGTTAAGAAAAACATGGAGGTGCCCACTTAAGTGAAAAATGTAAAAAATAAAATAAAAATAAGTTTATTTTGTAATTAATAAATATATTTTTAATCACATCTGAAGTGTTTAACATTGTCTTTCAATAAATATGTTTTTTAAATAAGTTTAAAGCAGGAATAATTTGACTTTATTAATTAGAATTATTGACTAACGTAGATTTTAATTAATTAAATTATTGGATAACGTATATTTTAAGTATATTCTTTCATTTTTTCAAGTAGCATCTTCTCTCTTTCTTTTTTTTTTTTAATTATTTACAGAGATTTTCAACTTTGATGACCACATTTTAAATGAAGTTCTAAAATATTATTTAGATATAATCATATGTAATTTTTAGTTGATTTAGAGCAAATTTCCATTCAATTTTTTTTGCAATATCTTGCAGTAAATTTGATTGTGTTAAACTTAGTTAATAAAAATATAAATTGCATATATGAAATAAAAGAGAAACAAATTATATTATAAATGATTGAAAGAAAATATTGAAGATAGAATACGAATTCAAATTCAGGAAGAAAACAAACATATAAATAATAGAGAATTTAGAGAAAAAATAAAGGAGGCTTGAGAGTTGTATAACCCACTCTAAATTTTTTATTTTATTTTTTATATAGAAGGCTAAACTTTTTTAATTGATTATTTTGAAATTTTACAATGAATTAAGATTATATGTAATTAAAATTTTATTATTCAATATTTGTAATAGGATGATACACAATATGATTTTTGAGTTTCAATTTTTGTTATTGGAACTTTTTTAACGCATTTAATTAAAATTCTTATTTAATTTGCATTATTTTGAAAAAATTTATTTGTTTGAATTTAAATGATTGAAATTTAACTTTTATATTAATTAAGTGGAATAATTAAAATAATTTAATTAAACCAATCAATGTTAAAATATAATTAATATTTATATTAATTAAGAAAAATAACTTATGTTATTTAATTATAACAGTAATATCTAAAATAATTCAAAATGAATTTCTTGAAACATGTATAAAAATGAAAATTTATTAAAGATAAAATCTCAATCAATTTTAAAAGTATTTGTGAATAGTACTACTAATATTTTTTTGGTAATGTCTACATTAGTCTTGGTAATGACAAAAAATATAGATATAAGTATGACTCTAATAATAATATTTGACTTTTTAAGTCGAATATTATGTCTTTGTTGTTGCGTTCATAATAAGATATATTTAACTTATTTTGATATTTTAATTTAAAATTTGCGATTATAATTTTTTTATTGTTATTTATCATTAAAAAGAAAGATATTCTTTCATATCTAAATTTTTTAATATTATATTTTACTTAAAAAAAAAGCATACATTTAATACTATTTAGTATTAACATTGGAAATAGGACTGTCTAGAAGTTTGTACTTCAAATACGAAATTATGTGTAGTCATACTTGCACTCATTTTGCTCTACTGTGGTCCACACTCACTAATTTAAATAAAATAATTAAATTTAATTAATTTTTGTTTTTTACTCAGTCACTTATTTATAATCTAATTTAATATGTGGTATTTGTTGGATAAGTTTTTTTAATCTATTAAATACCTTTCTAGTTTCATAGATAATTGTGGGGTCGTTAACCATTATGTCAATCTTAATTATTTTTTTAATGTTTGCATGTGAGTTGAGATAAATTAGTATCAAATAAATAAATAAATAAAAGTGCATTTGCTGTCTTAAAACATATAAAATAATTTAATACGTATCAGGTAAGTCTATTACTAAATCTTTTAAACCATTTATAACTTTTTAAATGATTTATTAATATATAACTTTTAAATTAATAGTGTACCACTTTTAGGTTCATGAACAACTTCTGCATGGATATTCATTGTTTATATTCAATTTGTATAGAAAGGAATCAAAAATACAAAACAATGTTCTTCATATATGGATGGCCAAAATGCAAGTAAGTATGCAAATAAGATAAATATGAACTAAAGTGATTTAATAATTTAAAATAAAAATAAATATGAAGAAAAAAATACAGCAAATATGCATAAACACATGGTGGTACTTAATTTAAAAGGTAAATTGCTACCTGTTTAATCAATTTAAATATTTCACTTCACATGGAAACAAGTTTAAATAATAATTTTGAATATAAATTTATTAACCGCAAGTACAATAAAAACATTGATGAAAAACACACGCGCAAAAGCAACACACATAATCATGAATCTACTATAAAAAATAAACATCATACCGGATTTAAATAGATATTTTATTACAATTTTATTACTATCACAAATATCTCTTAAATAGATATTATAGAAGGGACACAATAATTAAGTCCGCTCACTAAAAGATAATGTCTTGTCAGCCTAATCCAATTGGTCATGACTTCACATTCAATAAACATATTATATATAATATATAGTGCGGTTTAGACTTTAAGTCCGTTGAGATTATATTGCTAAAATCAATTACTGTATTTGAAATATTATCCGCTTTAAAATTCGGAATTCCATGACGATTTTATCTTTAAAAAATATTTTAATTGGTTAAAAGAAAAAATATATCTAAAATATCTTTATAAGACATATAAAAAAAAATACCAAACAAAATATATAAGTGAGACAAATTTATATTATAAGGAAGGACATAATTTTGTGATGTCTTAGAAAAAATTAGTACCCATAAGAGTTGGCAGCTAATCATGGTGTCCTATATTCATATTTAATACTAGTTTTGATGGTAACCAAAGATTATGATAAATTACCAAAACTTTAACAATATTTTAAATTTATTTTTGGAAGGTGCTTGTCCTTTTCATTTACTTATAATAGAATGTTGGTTTTCTTTAAGATTTATATTTGAGTGGAAGACAATTGCAACTTATGTTTCATAAGATAAATTAAAAAAAGTTATTCTGTACAACATATTATGTTGCATTACCTTACAATATATTGTATTACAGAAAGAAGATATAATGGAAGCATGATCTGCAGCAACATCTATAAACTTGTTTGATAAAGAGGAATTGCAAGAAAACGTGAGAAAGGGAAAGATTTTGAAAATTTATCTCATTTGGGGCTGTTTCTTTCTGCACCTCCATATATTCTTCTCTCACCTCCATAAAATTTTTATATTTCCAAAAATATTCTTCTATAATATTCTGATTATGTAATCTGAAAGTATTTTTTCAAATTTATAATTAGCTTTCGGATTACATAATCTAAAAAAAATTTTTTTTTCAGATGCATGATTAGTTTTCGGATTATGTAATCCGAAAGTCTTTTTTAGCTTTCGGATTACATAATCCAAAAGTCTTTTTTCAAATGCGTGTCCGAATTTAATAATCCAGAAATTAAGTATTTTTCACATTTTGTATGGAGTGGGAGAAGAACTTATGGAGTAAAGGAAAAAACATTCCTCATTTGGTTGTGCAGATAAAAAACAAGAGAAGAAAAATATTCAAAGATTCACATTTGTAAATTTCTTCCTCAGAACAAACAGTTGCGAATTTCAACCTTACTAATATCTCCCACTCAAAAATAATCGATCATTGTTGTTAAACAATTGTCACATAGCATATTATATGAATACTACTCATTAAAATTTGATATAATCAAATTAACATAAATCCTTTATTTCCGTTTCTTTTTTTTTTCTTCAACTAAATATTTCTCACTTATTTTTCTCTTACATACTTTCATCCATTTTTGTCTATATTTTGCATCAAACAAGACATACTTTATTAATATTTACATATGGCTCCATTATATTTATTATAATAAATAAACTAAAATAAAAAAATTAACTCAATTTTCATTAATCTTTCAATTTTTTCTGCAATTCAAACAATTCTACTTTTCTGCTGCTTTTTATTCATTTTCTTTTCCATTCGCCATCTTTCCATCACCAAATTCAAGTTGAGGTTTATTTTTGAGGAGGTTCTAAAGCAAAAAAGGCAATTTCAAGTTCACACTAAATGATTAAAGCTATGTTTGAGACAACTTTAACTCCAAAATTACGTTTGCACAAGAAACCCACCCCGTATTAGAAGTGCATACAAAATGTACGGTAATTCAAAGATGCATCATTTCCATCAATCAAACAAGCATATGAAACTCATAACCTAATGATTGTAGACATGACTAAAGGTCAAAAGAATGGTAGTAATTAAACTAGGGAAGACACACATTAAAGTAAAAGTTGCACAATAATAATAATAATAGTAAGGGCGAAATGTCAATCTGAATATTACATGACAGAAAACTGAGAAATCCCAGAAGATGTATGAGAGTATAACAGAAATAAACTTGTATCCCATAATAAGTCAGCTTCCCAGAATTACCAAACTCTCATGGAAATTCTCCCACAAACTGCAGATATTCTTATCTTTTGAAATTCTTTAAGCCATCACATGGTTCATTCTTTTCAGGCAAAGATCCAAATACCAGGGAATGCAGCCCACTAGGCTGTCAATAATCCCGTCCCTTATACGGCATCTCCTGTAAAAAAATTGGAAGATTGAGTTTCCAAAATACTGACCATAGAAGTTATCTTGGAAGCAAGTCAAGGAGCTAAGTTTGTTCAAATGCAGATCAAATGTCTAAATGATGAAAAGTCCTTCTCCGTGTCTCTTACAAGGAAGGATTTTCAACATCGGCATATATTAAACCATTGAGAGAACTACTTTTATCACGTATCTTTCTCACACTGAGATACACAAAATTAAAAAAATACACAAATGAAACCTTCTAATCAGAGTAATGGAAAAGGGAAAACAATTGTGGAATAAAAACCAGAAAAAGAAATAAAAACTAAAATTTATGAGCAAACATGCGAGTCCTTACAGGTTGGTAACTTGGCACATATAAAACTTGCCTAGGATGACCCATAAGTTGTCCATACTGCAATAAGATTAAAATTTTAAATAGCTGAGACTATCTTTTGACCATTAAGAGTCACCAAAGAGTAACTACGAGTGAAATCCCACCTGTGGTCCATTTGGATGAAAATATGGTTGGGATGGCATTTGTGCCACTTGTGGATTATACATGACAGGTTGTGGCCCTGCAAAAGTAGTTCCAACCTGCAAAACATAAGCAATTTAATCAAACAGAAGTCAGAGGTTACCGAATACAACTTTTCAACCTCACTATGAAAAGATAGGCCAATTTGGCACTTAACCAACAAGTAGAATAATACTATGATTTGCTTAAAATTTTTCTCACCAAACAAACAGTCTCAAAGCATGGTCTGCAGAGATGAGAAACAAGACCAGCAAGTAGTCACTAACATTAATCCTTTTTTACATCCCATAACTAATCAGGAAATTCATGGATTAATAAAATAAGTTGGAGGACCAATCCAACCCAGTAATCATTGAAACGTACACTAGAAGCACCATTCCATTCAATATCGGTTCATGACAACTATTAAAGGAAAAGAAAGAATAGGGTAAATCCCTTGTGTATATTGAACACATAGGGTTATGTTTATATAGGAAAAAGAAACATATGGGCTAAGCCCATTACATAAATATGAGATATCTAA
>Ga0123342_1001633_pt1 | contig 37720 bp, 19 predicted proteins | sample Turbeawhitnodule_FD_89960 | JGI IMG/M metagenome (GOLD analysis project Ga0123342, IMG submission 89960) | Root nodule microbial communities of legume samples collected from Mexico - Turtle bean Mexico white nodule | ecosystem: Host-associated > Plants > Roots > Nodule | place: Mexico: Nepantla...
CTTTTACAGACACCCAAATCATGCCTTAAATCGCAAACTGAACTTAATTAGTGTTTAGAAGGGGTTTTGGGTGCAACTTATTTCAAAATATTGGGCTCCAACGATATAGTATAGGTGTCAGACTAGTGAGATATCATATGGCCATAATAAGGAGTTAGTCTGAACTGTGAAGTGAAATGGTCTTAAAAGCCTAATGAATTACACTGACACTCCTAGAGTTTTGTTGAATTACCCCAGATGCTCCGCATTTTTTCATCACTACACTAAACCCTTTAAGTGTTCAGAAAATATTACATTGACACCCCTTATATATTAAACCAACCTCCTAATTATTTTAAAAATATTACACCATATAACCCTGCAAGGGAGGTTGTTGTAAGCGTTAAAGAAACAGAGGGGAGGTGTGCAATGTCAAAAAAAACTAATGGGAAATTAGTGTAATTTACTCAAAGCCTAAGCATGTTATCATGTTGTGAATAAAACTTGAAGTTTCTTGCTAATAGTAGAGGTTTGGATGTTGACAAAATAAATTAGAGAAATCTGAGCCTGACCATATTCATTCTAAACCATTTTTTTCACTTTTTAACCCGTAACAAGACTGATCCAAACTAAATCTTGTGGATTTGGTTGGGTCCTGTTTCTCTGATCACCCCTAGTACCAAGGGAAGGAATTACAGCAAACCATAAATTAGTGGGAGGAATTGAATGCAAAAACCAATTTCATAATAGCCAAACTAGATACTCTAACGAATAAATGATTTCCCTTGGCCAAACGGGAACCATGACAGAGTAACAGAGACAGTTTGAGGAGGTGACTGCACACATTTGTTGAATCCCGTGAGAAATACCCCAAAGTGCATTTTTGAACGGATTATAGACACATTTAAAAATCGAGCACTTTTTGTAACTGGGTGAACTCAGATTATGCAGATCAAATAGAAAACTGAAGATAGAAACTCAATTGAGTTGAGAGAACTGGACAAGTGGCATATGTCTGGTGAGTTATTCTCAGCCTCCCTCAGCATCGGCAAACATACCAAGCAGAGTTTGGGATGAAAGATGGGGACAGGACAGCAGTATCAAAAGACATTCCCAAGATCAAGACTGCTCCCATACAAAGGATGATGAACTTTCGATAAATTCAGGAAAGGAGTGTGAAAGGGCTTAGCTTAAGTGTGACGAGAAGTTCCATATAGGCATCACCGCAAAGGTAATACGATAAATGGATGAAGAGACCAATGACTCAAGAAAGGAGAGTGAAGGAGCAGGTAGTAAGGACTGTGTGGCAGGTGATGGCTACCACAGAAGTGATTGCAGACAAAAAAATCATAGCTGCAGTTAGAACTTTCGGAGAAGGTTGCAAAACACTATTTAAATATGAAACATTGTAATTTTATAGGGGTCAATTTGGGATTTGGTCCCCTCCTCTGTATCAGAACTGAAACACTATTTTCTCAATCACTTGTCAAACTCTGTTATGAAGTAGCAATAGCTATTCTCCATCCAATAAACACCCACCCTTCTCCAGCAACATTTATGGTATTTCCCAACATTTATTGACAACTGTGACAGTTTTGGCCGTCCTCAGCCTCTGCACTCAGCATCCTCTGCTCTCCATTGTTTCCAATCATTTTGAATCTCTCTCTGACCATTTTCTGCCAAATCTGTCACTACTTACAGTCAACTCAGCTAGCTTGGCCCTATCCCTGCGATGTTCTGTTTTTAATCTCTAAAACAGGTTTTTAAGTTCCCTTTCTTGTGCTCTCTTCTAAGTTTTTCCCTTTAATTTTTATTTATTTGGTTATAATAGTGGACATCCTTCTACCTGCTATCATGTCACGATATAGCCTTTTCAGGGTTGGCAATTTATAGGATTTGTTTCTGTCAAGATTTGGTATGAGTAGTTTCCTTGTTTTGCATTGCCTCTTCTCTAAAACAGGGTGAATCACACAAAGAAAAACCAAGGAAGGTTTGGCAATTAAGATATTGGAGATCGCAGATCTCTCAAAGCATCAGCAGTTTTGGTGGAGTTTGTTACCAGATTACCTCGATATGTTTAAGAAACAGATGTTTAGAAATCGTTATATTTGTATCCACACAATTATTGTAGAGAATCAGCTCAAAATTCATTAACTTAAAGGAAGTTTAAGTCATATAGCATACTTGCACTGTTAGACACAACCTAGACTCATCAAACTAGAAGATCATTTCAAAACCTGACTGGACCAATAGCTGTAACTGAGGCTGTTTTGAAGGTGGCAGTGTTTCTCTTTTCTGTTGGATTGGTGACTTACAAGATCAAATGCCTTTCCACTACATCCTACACACTATACGTTTCTTAAGAGCCAACTCTCACGGTGACATTTATCCCCAGACTTCACTGTAGTTTCTGCAGGTTCATCTTTCACTATGATGGCTGAATTTAAAATACATAAACAGACTGATGGAAATGGAAACAGGCATGATCAAGTACAAAAGCAACAAGATGATGACAGCAACCATGAAAAACTTGCCTCGGTGACGGACCAGCTGATTAGCAGGGAGGTAACGAGCACATGAGTCCGAGTCTTCATTCACAGATATAGGTAAATTTTCAATAAAAGAATATCGTTGAAATTGGAATTGATTTATTAAAGGAAGCAAAATAAAAATAAAAAAGTTCAAGTTTGTCTTGACCTCAGGGAAGCTCCATAAAATGCCCCAAGCCACGAACAACCTTGAACCTATCTGTGGCAAGGTTGCTGTTACTGGAGACCGGACCAGACCTTTGTCAGGGATAAATAAAAAAGGAGAAAAGTCAATAAACAAACAGATATTAACATTAATTGATTTATGAACAAAGTTCAAGTTCTTTCTACAAATGCCATCACTTCTGACATATGAATGTTTTCTCTGCTTATGCACTGAAAGGAGTTTTGAGCATATTTTGCGGCGGAATTATTAAGAAAATTAAAAATAGTGATACTCAATTGTCACTGTTTGATTCGAGAAATTCATAACAATGACGGAAGGAAATTAATATCAATTTGGTGTATACTCAATTCCCATTTTTCCCAACCCTACGTAATGACAATGCGCATAGGCTGACTCACCTACCAAACCATGAAGAATCTAGCAAGCCGCACCAGAAACCACATGAAACAAAAGTTGAAACTTAAGTTAATTCCCACAAGAAAACTTGAACATTTTCCAATCCAAGAACAAAAGGGTGTCTCTAGAGTTAACAAAAATAACTTCTTTTCTTAACCAAAATACCTCAAGCACAGCTGCAGTTTGGGAAAAAAACAAAGGTTTTTCGGCTGCATGGTATAAGTTTTCATGGCCCGAATCCTTCAACGTCTTCAGAACAGTAAACAGAACCTGAAACCTGTGCAGATCGACAAACTTGAGCAGTTACATGCAGAAACAAGAAGGTTGATAGCGAAAAAAGAGAAATTTCTGAAACATGCTGGTTGAAAAGAGAATTTGAGAGAGTACCATCCAACGAAGAGGGTTAAGTTGTAGGCGGTGAGGTAGAGGCGCCTGAGAAGGGAGAAGAAACCCGCCATAGATAGATGTGAATGAGAAGAGTTTGAATCAGAGAATGGAAGAGATATGAGTGTTGCTTATTGTTACCGATTTGAAATGGCATTTTACGATGAAAGGAAAGAAAGTGTTGGTAAAATGTCGACTTGGGTAGTTGAACTCCCCCAAACTACTTTATGTTTTTGCCTGGTAATACGTGGGAATGTGAATTAAGAGCTGCTCTTTCTAGTTTAGCTACCTCAAAATGCAACAACTGAATTACAATTTTAGTTAGGTCATTATTCTAATTTCTAAAACGTGACTATGGTGAAGATGCAACGCAACAAGAAAAAAATGATATCCTTCCATTAGATAAAAAAAAAACTGATTTAAGAATATAAATAAAAATAAGGTTAAATTATATTTTTTTATTCTCCATCCCTCGTTTGGGTCTTTTTATTTTTATTTTATAATTCTAGTTTTCTATATTTTTAAAAGATATTAACATTCTTGTAAATTAAAATAAATATTTCAACTAATAATCTTTAAACATTCATTCGTTTGATATTGTTCGTTTATGATGTTGCTTCATGTATTCGATGTTTCGTCTAATGTTGTTTCTACGTTTATTTTCCAATCGTCTTGTGTATAAATTAAGGTATATTGTCTTCTCTAATATAATATAAAGATCAATCAATTTTTTTTCTTTGTTTGGCTCTATCTATATCTTTGCTTATTTTTCTATTTTCTTTTGTAGACATTTTTTCTTTTATCATGAATGTTAAAATCCTATCTTGTAGGAGTAAATCTAAAATGATATCAAAACTCTTTTGCATAGGTATGTTGCATGTCTCTGATTTATTTTTTATGTGTTTCTTTTCTATTTCATGGACCTTGTCCCTCTTCTTTCCATCATGTATGAAGATTCAATGTAAACTTCTTCTATATATAGTTTCTTGTATCTTCACCCAAGTGAAAATCCTCTCACATTTCTTTTGTTTTTGATTCAAATAACTATCACTCATGTCTATGATTATTGCTTTGAGTGTCAAGAGCAAGTTTGAATTTGTTAATGTGATTGTTGTTGAAAATCTGAAAGGAGATTTCTCTTATCAAGTCTAAAATCACTGCAATAATATGATGATTTATTGGTTTGTTCATTCAGTTTCTCCCTCCATCCTCCGTAGGACAAAACATTTTATGGATGAATAAAGAAGAAGAGATAAGGAATGGTTTGAAATCAATATATTTTCAAGGAAAACTCTCATATTTGCAAATGAAAGCCTCGTCTTTAAAACGGGAAAATCTCACTATTACATAATTCTTTACAAATTAAGTCATATGAGATGAGTTTGATAATTTTAAACCTGATCCTACCGGCTCCTTTGACACAAAATGTACTTATGGAGTGATTACTTTGATTGCACAAAGAAAATGGGAATATCATGCTATACAAGTTCTACAAGGATTAAATGATCAATACAATAATGTTAGATCATATGTCCTTTTAATGGATCATATTCTCCCTATTGCAAAAATTTTCACTTATATATCACAATAAGGAACGCCAAATAGTTAGCAATATTTTCACTATAGGATTGGAGACAAAGATTAATGTAACAACTTTTGTTGTTTCTTGCACAGATTGTGGAAGAGTAGGCCATATGGAAAATGTTTGTTATAGGAAACATGGATTTCCTTCAAGTCATGAAAACAAGAACTTCAATAATTCTTCAAATAAAAGGATATGTATACATTGTGGTAAAAATGGTCATATTATAGAAGTTTGCTACAAGAACCATGGTTTTCCTCCTGGGCATAGTTATTATAATGGAAAGAACAATGTTGTCAACCATTTTGATACTAAAGAAAACACAAAAGACTAAATTTGTCCAACATATTGCCTATGGAAACCAAGATATACGTGTATCACAACAATACCAAACCTTAATGTATCCAATTCAACACTCTGGCAATGAAAATACTATTGAAACATCTCAAGTAAACTAAAGTGGATCTATTAGTTCTTGTTCCACGCATGAAGGTAAGTTTTTCTACATAATCATTTCCTCAAAAACATAAATATAACATTATGGATTATTGATTTTGGTGCTTCATATCATATTTCCTCCTCTATTGTGAATTTTCTTTCACGAAAATGATGTTTTTATGCTAAATATGGTTTATCCATTCCTTCTTTCACATATAATCTTATTTTTATTTCAAAATTGATCTATTCCTTCAATTTTGAAGTTCTTTTCACCGTCAAATTTGTGCGATTTAGGATTTGAAAACAAAAAACAAGATCGGTATAGTGATGTTAATGTTTGTCTCTATATTTTTAATACTCCATCATATTCTATTAATACCTCTTGTTGTAATATTATAAAAAAATAATATCTGACATGTCTGCTGATAAAAATAAAAAATCGCTGACATGCCTGACTAGATCACTTGTCAAATGGAAGACTAGCCATTTTGAAACTCTTTGTGTCATTTGGGTTAAACATTTTTCACGATAGTTGGTCGATCCTGTAACACAAGTTCAGGAAGTCCAAATGCAATTCAAATCACGGATTGATAGTATATATTTGTGAAAAAAAAATCAAGTTGTTACTAATTATTGTGGCATACAAAGATATATTAATCAATATGTATGCCTGTAATTGATCTAAGTTAGTATAAAATCATCTTTAATGTTCTATTTTTGTTCTTTTTTTAGTCTAAGAAATGTCAAAAAAATAGTGAGAGTAGATAAAAAGTTATTCATGTTGAAAAACCTATGTCAACAATAATTAAAAAAAAATGATAAAAGAGGTGAGAAAAAGAAAAGAAAAGAGATAAATTTCAAGGGAGTTAGTTATTAACTAAAAACAAAGACAATAAATATTTTAATTTCTAGGAGTCACAAAAATATGGTTAAAAACCATTTTGGTTTTATGATTTGAGATGTTTTGGGGAAGGAAACTTAAAAGTTCTGTAAAGAACATCATATTAAAATATTTGTTTCGTACTTTTAATTTTTATCGAATGATTACACGTTTGACACACCTATCTTTCCTACAACTTAAAAAGTTATTATTTTATTAAATATAATATTTTATTAGAATAACAGATGCAAGGTGGATGTATTTTTTTAATACTGGTATCAAAGAATATTTATTCATTTTTATTTGTGTCTTGGTATTTATACGTTATATATATGGTCAATTTTAAGCTAAATTAATTTTAGTAACTTTTAATTCTTAATTTATGATTTTAGTCTTTTTTTCCATTGTTTAGTCTTCATATTTTAGTTAACCATGAACTCTGTATATGTTTATTTCTTTTCATTTTTACATTTTAATTAATTCAATAATTTCTTACTATTTTAAATGATTACGTTAGATCTAAGATTCGATTAAGCAAAAATAAAACATATACTAAAACAAAGATTATACCAAAAGGTGAGTTGTGAATATATATATTTTTTATATGACCTTTTTGTTTCCCCTATTGTTGTAATAGAATGAACATATGAGATACATTATTTAGGGGAAAAGAAAACGACATGGAACAGTTATTATTGGTTTAGCAACAAATCTATCATATTGTTGGAAGTTATTATTCATTTTAAACTTGATTAAGAATTAAACATAAATAGTAGGAGGAGTTATGATGTCTCTTTCTTCTTCAGTTATTAATTTCGTGATAACGATTACAGTGACAACCTATGCCTGCTACAATAATATATTCCAAATAAGTCTACACAAAAATAGGAAAAAGGAATATTTCAGTTGTTATTTTCTTCTAATGTAATTGAGGTGAGAGAATTTTATTCCAATTCCAAATCATACACACATTATTTACCATGTCAATATCAATTTATATATATATATATTATTTTTTTATTTTTTTATTGTGTGTATATTTTTACTGTTTATTAGGTAAAGTAACTCGTGCATGTTCATGATGTTTTTATTATTTCAATAATATTTTACTATTCATGAAAAATTGATTTGGGATTAAAAACATTTAATTTAATTTTAATTTTCAAAATACGATTTTTGTTGTTATTAAATAATTTATTTAACATGTTTTAAATTAGAATAATACAGTAAATTATTGACACAAACTTTATAGAATTTAGCTTTAACTGGTATTTTAGCATGCAGACTTACAGAAAATACTAGAATTTATAATAAATAATTTTAAAGATATAAATAATTTATAATCCAATTTACAATGAATAAATGTTTTTAAGCATGTAAATGTATTTTATATTTATGAATATTGTGTATCTGTGTATACACGTAATATATCAAACATTTGTAAATTGAAATTCAATTTTTTTATATAAATAACTATGTTTTTGTTATATTATAATTGTATTTTTTTATATTTTTTTTAAGAACTTATGTCAATAAAGTTCATATTAAAATAATATTTTTATTTATAAATAATTATTGTCACTTAGTATAATAATAATTTTCTTTCTGTGCCAAAATCCAAAAATCAAATAAAAAACATAAAAGTAGTCTTGTAAACCCACACATGTAAATTGTGTAATGCATATTCTAAAATATGATATTCTAATCCACCAAATTTTGGATAATGTCTTAATTATCAAAATCACAAAATTAGAAAAGACACCTTAAATCCATTATTATATGGATATAATCGATTATTTTCTAAAACAATAATATATATATTTTTTTGATAAAAAATAATATATAAATAAATAAATAAAATGATACTTAAATACTTAATCCATATATAAATAGACAATTGTATGCAAATGAGACTAAAAAATGTTTATCCAAAATAACCATAGATTTATAAATTTTTCTCTTCGCATTTACCTTTGTAGCAACCAACACATATGGTAAAAATAAAGATATCTAAGATTAGATCCCTATAACTAACACAATAGAAAAAGATTTCATTGAACGAAAAAGAGAATCATCTCGTTCAAATTAAATCATTAAACATCATCCGTAACACAAATTGATTGACTTCATATTTACTACTTCTAACTATGAGGTGTAACTTTTTAATAGAAAGTCTTTGTATTTACTTTACAAACCTCATTAGCTCACAAAACACTTTCATGATTACATACCTTCATCATTACATAGAAATAAGCCAAATAACCATCAATCTTATTACCACACCATACCAAGTTACCCAACCAAATCACCTAAATGTGGCACCCACAAAATAGTAACCATTTACATTTCAAATGCCTATTCTAGGACACATGCACCAATTCGAGTATGACAACCCTGTCTTTGAAATTTTGTTTATTAATCAAACTCAAACTCTTAATTACACTCCTCCAAAGATTTCCTCACGATTCCATTGTCAAAAATGCAATTAATTATGCTTGATGTGTGTATGCTTAGATAATCGATTATGCAGGGAAAGAGTTTTACACTTTCCCCGTTTTTCCTCACTGCTAAATCCACTTAAATCACTATATAAGAAGAATGTATATAAGAAGAATGTTAGATGAGCATATATACCATAAATCCATCCGATGAATAGTAGTGATTCAGATGCAAACAGTGGGAGGCTGAGAAACGCGTTGTTGAACAGAAAATATTAAAGTGAATGTGATGTAAAAGCATGGGCAACAAAGGGACAGCAGCTTGCAACAAATTGACCCATCAACCTCCATTCTTCAATCACTACACAATCTGATTGCGATCTCTGATTATCAGTGTCACTGCCCTCACTCTTAGGACCCATTAACCTTGTAATTTTCTGGACAGGGACCCTATCATCTTCATCAACACTTTTCACCAACACAACAACATTCCATTTCTTATATTTTTTTATCATTATTCCGTACCACACCATTTCTTCCACCAATCAAGTTCAAACTCACTTCAATGAATCACATATTTTTAAATAAAACCTTCAAATAGAATTTCTATTCTCATGTACAAAATTCCAACTTATTTTAGACACACAAAAACATAGTTAATGTTCTATTATGTGACCATTCAATATATATTATTACATTTTATTAAATGGAGTATTGAAGTGTTGTTTTTAAGTATTCACAAATTTCATGTTACGAAAAAATATCAATATAATAAGCGAATTAAAATTTCATTTATAGGATAACTTAGATATGAATATAATTATGTTCTTTACACTCTCTTCATATTTATTTTACTTCTTATTATACTCTTAATTACATAGAAATCAATAAACTATTAAGTATGAAAAAACTAGGTTAAAACAAGAAACATATATTTTATGACAAATCAGTTCAACCTTTTTTCTTCTTTGCGTATATTTTTTTTACCATTTTATTTTTGTATCGAGGTATTTATTGTAAAAACATATTTTCAGGAGTACTAATGGAAGAGGAAAACGTAAAAAAAGAAGGAAGAACGCAAGTAATAAAAGAAGTATAAAAATATTGGAGATAGGATTAAATAAATAAAACATAAAGAAATATTAACAATAATGCACTCCTTTTTTTAGTTTGGTACTCACTCCACTGACTATTAGAAGAATTTAATTAGAGGTTATATAACTTTATTAGAAATAAAATTATAAAAAGTTTAAAATAACTTACTCTCTCGATATCTTCTCACTTTACTGCTTAAAAAAATAATATAAAAAATTAAGAATTTAATATATTTATTGAACATTAACTAATAATGAGATTAATTTCTAGTTTATAAGGAACACCACTTATAAATTAATTTTGTGACAATAACAATTTAAATTTACTTTTTATTAAGGTATAAGAACTTTTGGATCCATCAGATTATTTTTATTTTTAGATTGTCCACAAATATTTAATCTACGTATAAGATATTTATAGTTATACGTGAGAGAAAGTGTTCGGATCAACTTAAAATAAGATCTATTTAAGTAGAAGCCATTATTATTTTATATATAGATAAAACATTTTAGAAATGCTCCAATCAATTATCATAAACCCACTTTTTATTCATATTGATTATCTTATTTCTTAATCACTTTTGAAAAATATTTAAAGTAAGGTAAATATGAGTGCTTAATAATAATAATAATTAATTAGTTACCTTCAACTTTAGAATGGATTGATAATTGAAAAATAAAAGTTTTTCAATCAAATAATAATGCATAAAGATGAAGAAAGTTGGAGAATCATTTAGTTACCTGTGTGGATAAAATACCTACATTATTTGACAATCACTAGTAATTTGTATTTTTTATTCAAGTGTTCTAAGATTTGAATTCTAGTAATGCTATTTTGGTAAAATAAATGCTATAAAATTTAACTCTTATAAGTTTAAAGAAAAATAAAAATATAAGAAAAGAGAAATAGTTATTCATAAATAATTTAGAAAAAAAGATGCATCTATTATCAAACTTGTTCACATGTCTAGAAAAAATATTAAATAAATTTAATTAAATATACTATAATATGTAATAAAAACAATCATTTGAAGTTTCCTAGAAAATTTATATGAAATTGAAATAAAAAATTATAAAGTAAAGTTTTTATATTTATAACAATAATTTATTTTTTCAGCCATGTTCTCATACACATAACTGAAATTGTAAGTTTTTTATTATAAAAAACAAGAGATATCTCCAAATAATTTTCCACGAAGATGTTCTATAACCTTGAAAAAAATGAATCTATTTATTTTTATTACATAGAATAAAATAATGACAACATTTGTCCGCGTTTGAGGTGTGTTTGTTTATTTAATATTAAAAACGAAATTATGTCCCTTGCGTGGCTGGATTCCAAACGAAAAAAAGTTTCAGGAATAAATTGACATTTGCACTAATACGGGGATTGATTCCCAACAGAACAAAGTTCTCATACACCATACCAAATTTATCAAAAACTCAAAACTACACTAATCAAACTAATTTTCAACTTCTTCAAAACTATAATTTTCGAACACTCAGTATTTATAAATTTTAATTTAGTTGTTCATTACAAATAAAACACTATCTCCTCAAAATATATATTTTACATTTTACACCCATACAATACACATAATGTTTATTATTTATATGGAATTAGAAATAATCCTAATGCATTTTTCATTATTAAGAAATGAAATCCATTTATCAAAATTAAAAATCCAACTTAGTCTTGTTTAATTCACGAGTGTGAACGAAACTGGATAAATTATTTAAATAAGATTTTTTCACCATTTCTTTTACTTCTATTAACATTCCAACTTGTATGAAGTGATGTAAATTTATATTACACCACATTTTTCACATAAAGACTTCTATTTTATATCGAAATATAATGATATTTGATGTAAATTTATAATAAAAATATTAAGTTAAAAATATTCAAAATTTATATTTAATAAAATATGATTGGACGTTAATTTTTGATATTTTTTTAATATGGAAAATTTTCAATAATAACTAAATATTTTAACTATTTTTTTTATATAAAATCATCTAATTTAACCTAACAAATTTATCAACAATAAAATAAAACTATATTATTTATGGTGGAGAAGAAAAGTAGTTCATTATTTTCTGAACTTTTGAGTATATTATCTTAGAATAATGAAGATTGATCATTAAAAACCTAAAACATAATTATATCGTAATCATAAAAATCATCTTAAGTTTTATATATGTTACATCTATCCAGAGTCTATACATTCATCTAATACTTAAAATGTCTATGTATTGACCACAACTTTAATTAAAACGACATATTTAATTCAAATACATTCTTATACTTATAATATAATTCTATAATAAAAGAATGTAAAACTTTAATAAGCTTTTTATTTTCTGACCAAATTTTCTTTGTAGAAGAAAAACCACACTAACCTATAATCCTTATACTGTGCTATGTATAATGTGTTATGTATAAGCATAGCACATAATAAACAAATCCTTTTAGTGTTGGTTATGTATAAGCATCACACATAATAATCAAATTACTGAGATGATAATAGTGATTCACAAAATCTGTTAATATTTTGTAATTAGAACAATAATAAGCATGACACAATGTGGTTGCTAAAAGGTGTTGTGTGAATGTGATCTTAGCTGAGACCAAAGGTCAATACCAATTCATTGCAGTTTCTCCCTTCTAACTCCTCAGACAACTGTCAATGGTCACAGGACATTATTAGATGTTTTTTTTATCATGCAAAGTCCTACAAATTATTTAATAAATATTATTATTACAGAATATTTTTTTATTAAATAATGTTTCCAAAATGTGTAAGTGCATTTTACTCCTGAGTCATTAATGTGGCAACTTAAGAACTGTATACAATTCATTAAGTTGACAATTGTGGACATGATGCCTGTTATTCAATAATCTTCCTTCTTGATGTAACGTGTACGTTCATTTAAGTATGATAATACCAAATTATTATATATTCTTCATGCACTGGGAAAGATCTTTACCTTGTTTTTTATTTCAACGCACAGAATACAGAATACTGAAATGAGTCAAGCGAGGAATGATATTAAACTAAAATATTTTGATAAGAGTTTGCTACAGCTTGTGAATGATTCATATGCCATATAAATCTTCATCGATGTTATATGATATTTTTGGTTAGGTGTATTAAAAAGTGCATTTTCAATTTAGTTTAATTTTTTATTTTTAATTAATGAAAGATTTTTAACACATTTTCATTTTATTACTGAGATTTGTCAACTCATGCATACGACTTATTAACCTAGAAGTCCTATCAATTAATGTATAAGACTATATAATAGGTAGATCGGTTTAGTACTAGATGACTTCATCAATATAATAAATGTATGTTCTAAATGACTCTGATGTCACGTTAAGAAATGAACTTTAAGTTTAGCTCAATCTTATAAATAAGATGAGATTTATACTTACTTTTTTTTATATAAAAATATTTTTATGTTAGGCATCACTATGCAACTTGACATCTCAGTTAGGCTGACGCCTCAAACAACAACAATCATTTGTCATCACATGAAAAAAAATATTATTAAAAAAAACAAAAAAATGGGAGAATTAAGCCAAAACTCATATGTTAACAAAAACGATACACAGGTAAACTATTCTTATTCATAAAAAATTATAAGAATAGACTAGATAGAAACCTATTATACCAATGAAATAATTATCTACGAATAAATCATAAATTAGTCAATTTATCGGCACACACATTCCGTTTAAAAAAATATGAGTAATCCTAAACCTAATTTATACTCACTTATGTGCTATAAAATATTATTATTTTATTATTTTTAGTCCATGCGGGATATAAAACACTTCATATATTTTAAAAAATTATATCTTATTGATGAATCAAATATTATATATATATTAGGTTGTGTGTGAACAATAAGATACACAAATACTTACAAATGCTTTAATTGCATCAAGATGCATATTTCATTTTCAACTAGTTCATTTTTTTAAGTCTAGAAATTATATTTGTGGGCATTGAGTATCCTTGTGAATGATATCATTTTGTTCTTTTCCTTTCATTTTATACAATCCATTCATTGTGAGCTTTTTAAGATTTTTTTACTGTATTTTCATGTTGTCAAAATAAACAGTGGAAATTTTATTAAATTTAATTGAAAAATCAATATGTTTTAAAAAATATTAAATTGAAAATTTTATCTCTTATTTTCTCAATAAATGAGTTCACAGTTTAGCATGTTACATAGTTTTCAGTAATACTATTTTTTAATATCTTGATTTTATTTTATACAGGATATTTAATGTTATTGTTCAGCTAAAAATAATAGATAATAATATTGGAACATGGGATATTTATGATCATTCAGATTGACTTTTATAATATTTGGTAAAAAAGAACACATTTGTACATTTGTTCTTGGGAGAACGTAGTAATTCTTGTTCAGTAATTTTGAGATACAATATATTTGTAGAAAAAAACGAAAAGAGCATTTTGAAAGTGAGTATTTAATAAAATCAGCGCACGTGATAATTTTTATGTAGGAATGACCGAATCTAAATAATTTATAGTATCACATCATAAAATAAAATAATTTACTTCAGGTCTTAGTTTTGGTAAAATAGAATTCTTATATTTAGATTATTTTTTCTAACCTCATTAACATTTATATTTTGGTATTCCAAAAATTTGTTGGCACAGAGTCGCCGACATATACAAATACGTATATCATAAACACAGTTGCTGTCTGCCAACAAAGATAGATTGGGCTGACCGTATGGGATACGATGAATTACAATAAAAAGTATTATTGGATTTTCTGGAATGAGAATTTTTATAATATTTATTGTTAAATTGTTAGTGGAGTGTTGACCTGGATTCTCTCAGACCATAACCATCCAATGAAAAACTGTAGAAACTTCGTTTTTATATATTCTTTCTCTTATTCCACTGTTTCTGGTGTCTACATCCAATGAAAAATTGGACCAATAATAATTACTATCTTTTAGAGAAAATGATTTCTTAACACTCATTAACTATAAAATTGATGCTGGCAAGAATATATAGTATGATTTACATAAAATACATTTTCGTATGTATTCAAAAAATAGTTTTGTGTATCATTCAAAAAGGTTTTCGGTTTTCGCAATATTTAAAATGTATTCACTGTTATAGAAATTGACCGTGCTTTTGAAAATATTATATGGGAAACTAAATCATTACAGATATAAATTATTATTATTAGTAGTAAATAATAGTAATTATTGTGTAGACTGTAATCTACCACTTACTTCTTTTGTTTTTAACCAAAAACTAAAACAAAACAATGATTAGTTCGGTAAGCTAAGGATTAGGAGGAAATTACTGGTATTTTCTTATCCTAAATTATAAACAAGCTTGAAAACAAATTACTATATTATTATTTCTACAATATATATATGTTAAAATTAATCTTAAAATAGATTTGTTTACGCATGTTGAGTGATGAGAAGTGTTAGCACTACTTTACCAGTTTGAACAACACCAAAAAGACCAAAAATATGATGAATTGGATTTTTAGCAATGTTTGCATGGAGAAAAAGAAACAGGAACCCTTCCTTGTCTATTTTGATTACTATTTGAGTGATTGGTGGGAGTAAAAAAGGTTGATTCTCTCCACTGGTGAAGATAGAAAAGAGTAAGCACCCAAACAAAGCAAGCTTATTTACTTCTGAGGTTGTCGGTGGTCACATTAAAAAACTAAAAAGAAAAGAAAAAAGTGCGGCTATTGAAGAAAAAGGCACTTGCTTGCACTGGATAATAACAAGACATTTTGCTAATGCCAACAACAACAATGATCAACAACAACGGTCTCATTTACCACTCACTCGACCCAACTGCATCAGCATTCAACACCTGTCTGTGAAACCTGTGACCCTCTTCTTTCTTCTCTCCCCTCTTCGTGATTCTCACCTTTGTTAATGTAAAAATCCTAACTTTGTTCCTTTATCAATTGGGGTCCCCTTGAAAAAGACGCCACCCCTCATCATTATTCAATTCGGTGAACTAGGCCAGGTGTCCATGTGAACTCCTTTACTCTCTCTCTCCCTACTTCCCTTCAAGCCCAGACACATATCTGCACTTCACAACCCTCCAAATAATATTTTTCTATATATAAGACCACCATTATGGAGATGGGGTTTACTCTTTTCTGAGACCCTTTTCTCTCTTTAATCTTCCTTCTTCTCTTCTCCCCTGCATTAGTTTCCATACACACAGTTACACTTCTGGGGAAGGGGGTCACTTTTCAGATCCAACGTTGAGCTTCCACACATCATGATAGAGCCCGGTAACCTGAATCAGGGTCATCCTTGTAGAGCGTCAACACTTGTTACTCTTTCATTGTTGTTCTTCACACTAGTGCTCTTCTCCAGCTTCACCAATGCTTCCTCTTCTTCTGTGTATCCAGTGAGTTCAGTTTCTTTTAAATATTTGTTTGGTCTTGGAAAGGTTTTTCCATTTCTAATTTTTGTGGAACAGGAATGCTTTTCCTGGCTACTTTTTCTTTTTTTCAACTAAGCTTATTTTTACTACCTTGAACTTTTATCATCTGTCGGTGCGTTTAATCACTGTTCATGCTGTAGATTCTGGGGTATTCTAACTTCTCTTTCTTTTTTAGTTATTTATTGATGGTTAGGTGGTTTTTTAAGTTGCACACTGGAAATTATTCTAGAAATTGGAGCTTGTTAAAAAATGTTTTTTTTTGTGTGTGGCGGCGAGGGGAAGATTAAGAAGCTCTTAAGTTAAGGTTAGATGTTGGTATTTAAGAAGAAAGAAGAAAAAAAACTGAAGTTCCTGGGGTTGGGATTTTCTTCTCCGCTGAAGCTTTGGCAGCTTGAAAGAGATAAGAAGGTTTAATGGACCATTTAATGGAATCAATTGACTTGGTTTGGTTGGTGACACCTGTGTACCTAATTAAAGGTCCATTCATTTTAGATCACAGGTTTCAGGACCGCGTTTTTTCATTTTTGGGGGCGGGTGTGAGTATTTTGTCGTTACTTGTTAGAAATTAAATGAAAAGTTAGTTATTATTTGAGATAAAAATATAAAATTTTACATGTTTTCACCCATATGAATTAAATTTCATAATGGCGTTAAGAAAGTTTCTTACGCAATTAAGTTGTTAGGAGGGGGTTGAGTTATGGCATTTTATTGTCATGGGCATGTTTATTTGCCTTGTGAATTCCTTAATTTCTATGATCTATGGTTTGTTGTGCCACCAGAATGATCACCATTTTAGAAATGAACCATACTTCAGAACATCGTTATGTTGAAGTTACCTAGTTCCTAGGTTTTATTTGTTACCTGCACTTGTCATTAAACTTTTGTTTGTTGTCATCTAGTGCCTTGTTCCTTTTAACTAACTAACTGTATGCAGGAATTGAATCCAATAAAACCCAGACATTCGCGTCTTCTGAGGAGTGCCGTACAACGTGAAACTGTAAGAATTAATTGAGCAATGGATATATATCAATTCAAGATACTTTTTTTTGGCTTGTGTTTAGCAGTGGATGTTGATTTTATATTTTATTATTTTCTCCTTGTTTAGCCTGCATCACAGCTTTCTGAACTATGGTCACCTCTGGAAAGCCAAGGATGGAAATCCTATGTTGAATCAAATAAGCCAAGTGAGGAACATTAATATCATTTACTCTATGCTCATTTGATCTTTCTGTGACTGACAATTGAATTAAAACAGAATTACCCGAAAAGTCTGAGGGATACATCCAGGTCTTTCTCGATGGAGGTTTGAACCAACAAAGGATGGGGGTAGGTATTTAAAGCCTTTTACTTAGATCAAAAGTTTCCTTAAGTGAATCGGTGAAAGGCTCATAATTAAATCTTAGTGTTTACTTTTCTATTTTTGTAGATATGCGATGCAGTTGCTGTCGCAAAGATACTGAATGCTACTCTAGTGATCCCTTACCTTGAATTAAATCCTGTATGGAGAGATTCAAGGTAATTGCTGACACCATAAAATTGCATTTATTTGCCCCATGGATTGTGTGTGGTGTTATATTGAGATTGCTTATGTTTCTCTGCAGCTCCTTCGTTGACATATTTGATGTAGATCATTTCATTGATGTATTGAAGGATGATATTTCTATAGTTAAAGAGCTTCCTGGAGAGTACTCCTGGAGCACAAGGGAGTACTATGGCTTGGCTATTCGAGAAACCAGAATCAAGGCTGCACCTGTGCATGCATCAGCCCACTGGTATCTGGAGAATGTTTTGCCTGTTCTACAGAGGTTGGTATACTTTTACTTTAATTGCTAATTACGCAGGACTTAAAAAAGCTCAAGTCCAATTTTTTAATAATGGTTGATTCAGTGATTGTTCCGGACAATTTAACTTATTAAATTAAAGCATTTGTTATGTAACATCATTAAGGTGTATACTCTGCAGAATACTGTATACCGCTGTACTCTTTGTGTATTTATGAAAATATGATTGAGTTTAAAGTATATTGTGCTGAGGCCATCATTGTATACTCACTTAATTATGAACTTCTAATATCTTGGTATGTTCCATTTGTTGCAGTTATGGTATTGCTGCAATCTCTCCATTTTCTCACCGACTGAGTTTTGACAACTTGCCTATGGATATTCAACATCTGCGCTGTAAAGTCAACTTTGAGGCTTTAATCTTTGTTCCTCATATCAGAACACTTGGAGATGCCCTTATCAGCCGCCTTCGCAATCCTGATGCCTCAGCTGGAGAAATGGGCTCCAACTACCTTCAAGAGGTCACTAGTGAAGGTGCTAGTAAAAATGCAGGGAAATTTGTTGTTTTACACCTCCGATTTGACAAGGTATTACTATTTTATTTGTTATTGATAATCAACTACCTATAGAAGGTTGCAGTATTTGTTTGCCTTTTTCTTGTTTCTTTTATTTGGGGTGGGAAATGTAAATTGAGTGCTTATGTGTCAGTACTTATATGTATGTATGTCACTATATGTACATTGGCACATTCATGAATCATAATTATTTGTGTTTCACAATATAGGATATAGAAGATTTGAAGTTAAGTTACACTGGGGTGTAGGATCCATTACTTCACATCCTCATTTATCCTTTTATTTGTGGAACATTGTTGCTGCATTGTTACGTTCATTTATCTCTTAAGTTTAGAACTTAGTTGTATACAATGTTTTATGGCAGGATATGGCAGCACATTCAGCCTGCGATTTTGGTGGAGGAAAAGCTGAAAAATTGGCCCTTGCAAAGTATAGACAGGTTATTTGGCAAGGGAGGGTTCTTAACTCCCAATTCACTGATGAAGAATTGAGGGGTCAAGGTCGCTGTCCAATGACTCCAGAAGAGGTTGGATTGTTGCTAGCAGCTCTTGGATTTGACAACAGCACTCGTTTATATCTTGCCTCCCACAAGGTAAGATAAAGGGAGATAATTATGTCCTTAAGATAAAGGGCTTTTCAATTTCTAAAATTAGGAAAGTGATTATGTTTTCCTTGTTTTAAAGTCAAATAGTTGATTGTATTTTTCAGGTCTATGGTGGAGAAGCAAGGATTTCAACTTTGAGGGAATTGTTTCCTCTGATGGAAGACAAAAAGAGCCTTGCTTCATCTGATCAGCGTGCTCAGATAAAGGGAAAAGCTTCTCTATTAGCTGCACTTGACTACTATGTTGGCTTGCATAGTGACATCTTCATCTCTGCTTCCCCAGGAAACATGCACAATGCATTGGTGAGTTGTGCTAGATGCTTTTTAGATAACTAAGTAAATCTTAAGTTATTGAGTTAGTTTTTGGCCTTCAAGCCATCATAAAATGAAAATTTATGGTAGTTTTAGAAAACCAGGGACTCGATTAAAAGAAAAACTACAAGATCAAGGACCCGATCAAAACACGATAGCGACCCATTAGAAATTTGGCCACAATTAAATTAAATTAGTCTACATCTTAGGCTTATCCATTCCATTTATTTCATGCTGACCACAATAAATTTTTGAATTAATGATCCGGTGCATTGTGGCTCAAGTAACAAATAACACTAATGAATGTCATTTGGCATTTACCTTAAAGAAACCTGTGGTTGACACTGTTCAACTCTGATTCAGTTAACAAAGCTTCTTGTTTTGGAAATGTAAATAGATATTCTTATTTAATTTTGATAAACTATTGCTGATAGTTAATGTTTTGATGATGATAGGTTGGACACCGTACTTACCTGAACTTAAAGACCATAAGGCCAAATATGGCATTGATGGGTCAGCTTTTCCTGAATAAAACCATAGAGTGGTCAGAGTTTCATGATGCAGTGGTTGAAGGTCACCAAAACAGACAAGGCCAAGTAAGGCTAAGGAAGCCCAAGCAATCCATTTACACTTATCCAGCTCCTGATTGCATGTGCCAAGCTTAGTAACTCCTACTACCATACTTAAATTATTGCTCACGGATGTAGCCTGTGTATTTTATAGTTCTGTCTTATTATTTAACATATCTGGTGAAAAATAAGAAAAGCATTACCATATGGGGTGTGTGTTATGATGTTCTTGATAAGAGTGCTTGAGAGTTAGTTGTGTATTGTGTGGGAGATGTATTTATCAGATGATGGCATTCTTAGCAGGAGCCAACCATTATATTATTTATAATTCAATAACATGAGCCATATAGTTCTTTATCACTCCATTATTATAAATTAGATTGTAGCTTGGTTTTCTTCTCAGTTGTGTTACGTACTACTGTTAATTAAGTCAATATAGTAACTTGGATCATGTAGCAATTGGGGTCTACAAATTTGGACGTTTCAAAATGTATGAATCTTGATATGGAGATTTATCTGAAGTGTTTCATTCCTGCCAGAAGTATTTGTCCTTTTCTTAACTATTCATTGGTCTATTGAATTTGTCTTGGGCATTCCAATTGGTTAAAAACAAAGTGATTTTCACTGACAGTTAAATGAGATTGTGCCACTTGTTTCAGCAGTTCATCTTTCAACTGCAAACCTTCCAAATTATTTTGTGGATGGAATAGTTGATGGGAATTTTGAAGCCTTATCTTATCTGAAAGTGTTTCTATTTGCTTCCACTTTTTTTCCACTGACTCCACTCCAATAACTAAGCACTTCATTTTCTTGACTATTCTTTGAGTAGTTCAGTTGTCATGGGCATTCAGCCAAATAGTTAAAAACAAAACAGGAGTAACTTTCATTAACTTATTATTGGAAGACCATAAATTAAATTGCACTTGACTTGTTGTGGCTGGTTCTTTTTCAGTTTCATCACCTTGCACTTTCCAATTTTTTCAGATATATGTTTGAACAATGAAATTTATATTCTATGTAATTATGTTAGCGTGAATAACTCTTCATACTGTAATTATATAACATATTTTACTTTTTAATATACCTTTTAATTTATATAAAAAATTAGTTACTAATTTCTGCTTTATTATTTTTTAAATAACTTTCAAAAGGTGATTTTTTTTTCACTTCGCATTTTTTTATAACTTACAAACTCTATTTTTTTAGATTTTATTTGTTCTCTCTCTAATGGGTAACTTCAAATTTTTTATATCTGAAACTAGCGAAATGTGTATATTTACATTTTATTACATTAAAATACATAATTTTATTATTTTGTGAATAATTAATTAAAAATAAAAAATAGTATATATAATTTTGTAAAAATAATATTAAAAAAATTATATAATCATAATTTTTAAAAAAAAAATTATTTAGTTATTTTGAAATAAAGAAAAACCATTCAATTAATTATTTATTAAAAATTTTATTTATTTATTAAAGAATAAAAATTCTAATTACAATGTGGATTTTCAACATGGAAACAGTTTCCCACTCCTTACTTTTTTTAAAAAAATTTAAAGTTGGGAATCAAATTCTGGCTTGATTTTTTCAATTCTTTTTAAATTGAAAAGAAAAGGAGAGAAAGAAAACCTAGTGGTAAATCCAACAAATGTTACCCTAAAAGGACATTCTTCCTGCACCTCTGTGATTTCTTCCTCACTTCTTTCAACTCAATACATGAAGTGAAAAGTCTATTTTATTCTTTAATAAAATAAAAAATAACTCCTAAATCCTTGCACTTCCACAAATTTATTTATTGAAGTAGATGTTTAACATAACTTTTGAATTCTCCAATTCGAAATCAAATTTATATTTTGAATTATAGAATTTAAAATACATTTTAATAATTTTCTAATTATAAAATTTGGAAGTATTTTTGAATTATAACATTTTGAAGTCAACTTTAGAATTGTAAAACTTAGAAGTTAACATTGTATTCTGAATTCTATAATTTAGAAGTGCACTATCGACTCAAAAAGCAGTTTTTAATTACAAAATTCGAAATATAAATTCAGAAAGGTATTTTTAAATTACAGTAATTATGAGGGTGCATAAAGATACTATGAAGGTGCAGGAAGAAATTCCCAAGTAACATCCCTAACAAGCCCACCAACATTTCTAAGAGAATATTTCCTTATTGGAAAGACAGTTGACCACTGAAAATTTGGTTTTCCAAATATTGAATTCTCTACGTGTGAAACTTTAATGGGTCTAGTTTGGAAATTAAAATGAAGGTGAGTTTATTTAGGTAATTATTTTTCCTAAAATGGGTATATTTTGGGGAAAAAATCCACTATCTGATTAAAGCCACTATCCCACTGTACTTTGAGACCATGACACAGAGCAATGATTTCAGCCAATAAAGGATTAGAAACTCCTTCATGCTCGTAGAAACCTTCTATGAAATTTTTCTGATAATCTCTAATTAGACCACCAAAAACTACATGATTAAGGGTTGGTAATTGTGTTCCCAATCCACCTTTAAAACCACAAAAGTTAAGGGTTGGTTTATCCAATATATGTGTACATGCATTCTTCACAGTATCATAGGCACGTGAAGTGCAATCCAATAACATTTTCAGAAATTCCATCAAAGACCAATTGATTTCTAGCTAACCCAGGTGACCCACATGCTCATGTGAATAAATTTAGAAATCTTTCCAATTCAAAAACTGAGCGTATAATGTTATAGTTGAAAAAATAGTCTATATTTGTGCAGAACAATTGACACTTTATTGCACACAATCCAATACCGCTCTTCAAAAATGAAGTTTAGATCTAAATAAATTTTATATTTCTCATTGTGATTCTAGTAAAAGTAAAAATACATACTAAACTATTTGATGTTATAATTGAATAATTGAAAACCCCTTTTCCATATATTGCTGAAACAGCAATTACTATGCAATGATGTGACAATACAGCTTGAGTCCTTTTATGGAAATGAAATGACTATATACAACTTCCTAGTGGTGGGAAACTGCTTCAAAGCAGTGCACTACTGGACTTGGAACATTGATGTTTGAAACAACTAACTAGTTGAACTCACTTCTTACGGCAACTAGTCCTTTCCATCTACAGCCTTGGGAGATCCATTTCCACCCTGGAATGCAGCCATTTCCTTTGCCTCTCGAGATGTCACATCCTCAATCTCCTCATCAATGGGAAGTGTCCTCTTTGATCCCTCCAATGCAACACCTAGTACTATATTCTCTTCAAGAACATTCCTGGATGCAGGTTTCTTATCCCCTTGTGGTTTTGATGGTATATTCGTATTAAGTCCACCAGTTTTGTCAGCATTGTTAGATGAGGAGGACACTACATTGTCAGACTCAATATTTGGCTTTATGTTTTTAGTGGTCTGACCCTTGGATTGCTTGGCATCTATGTCCTTCTGGGATAAACTTTCTACCACCAAACCAGATACTTTAGATTTAGAAGAAGATCCTGGAACCTCCACGTTTTCCTTGTTTGAATCTGATTTCACTGGCTTGTTTTCACCCACTTCTGGATCAGGTTTGGGTGTCACAACTGTCTTTCCATTTGTGTCAGAATTAGATGTCACAACTGTCTTAGAGTTTCCATTTGCATCAGAGTTAGATGTCTTGTTATCTTGATCAACAACTGGTCGTGCTGTTCGACTTTTCATCTTATCATCTGCATTGATTTTGTAAGACGGTTCAATCACTAATAATGGACGGTTAGGTACTGTGCCAGCAGCACCACCACCAAATGTGGAATCTGCAAACGGTATATTCTCCAAGTCAGCATCACTGTACACTTTCTGCAGGGTACGGACCGGTGTGGCAAGCCTGGCTCGGTGATGGCCTATAACTCTAAGAAGATCCAACAGTATTGCTTCCTATTTCTCAAAATTCAAAGGGTGAAAAATCAGCTAAATCCAAGAACAAGAATACAAAATAGAAAGAAATCCTAATTTATGAGATTCTTATCTCACTGAAGATATTTTATTTCAGATAAATAAGGAAGTATTCTTGCCTTAACACACAGATATTCTTCAAAATGTGAGGTCTTAACAAAACAAGACACCAGAATCTGTGAAAATCATAGAAAAGAAATGTTATAAATATATATTACTACCATATATTACATAGATAAAACGTGGGCAGTAGTCAGGTATGATAATATAGGTACATGATGGAACATGATAGATGCACACGTAACAAAAGCACTGTTTATATAGGTACTTTACAGTACTTTTATAAGGTTTAGACACTAAACCATGTAGACTACTATCAAGTATCAACCTATTTCACGTATTCATTAACCTATTTTGGACAGTGAAAACGGTATTGACAAAGATATCCCAAGTATTTAAACATGATATTTTCCATAAAACCTAAAACTAAATTAAAATTGATCTAAATATAAAGCATAAAAGGAGGAAGGAAACTAGAGATTCATAGAGAAACTGTTTGCTGCTCTCCTAACTTTTCAATTAATTGAATCATTCGCGGGTAGGTTTAAAGCATGAATCATGATTATAGAAAGAACTCGAAGTTAGATCACATATTACAGAGTAACAATTTTGTCCTAGGGAACTGAAAGTTAATTTTATCCATAAAAAACACAGCACAGAATGAGTTCTTCCTCGATAAACTATTTATGGCACAATGATTACTGTAGCTAAATATTTATGGAAAAAAGGAATAATGAATAAAATACTATTTACGAAATAAGATCCTGTTCAGTTAGCACAGAATCATTGATTTGCAAGATTAACTACTCCATACTAACCAAAAGAGCTTGACTTTCAGGATTTATGTTGTCCAAAAACACTCTCCTGTGCAACCTCTGTTGCTCAACTTGAGGATTTTTGGCCAATACCTTCCGCATGTCAGCAACAATGTTCTGCAGAAGCATCGAACCATTGGTCACATCTAGGGATAATTATCATAAAATGCTCAATATTAGTGAAAAAAATTAACTATAAAAATAAACAATAAAACTATTTCTTACATTAATCTTATTTACATCCAAATGAGTAATGGCTAGATGGGTTTTGATTCGCCAATGTGTTTTCTGACTAAGGTTCCGCACAACATTCACTGTAAATTTGTGGTTTGGAATGTGAACAGCTTCACGATCTTCACCTCTAATAATTGTTGGTGACCACCAGCCAACATGCTGCATAGCATGAAAACATCATCAATGCCCAAAAAATAATGACTCAAGGGTATCAAACACTACACCAATACTCTGTAATGTCCTTCTGTTAAGTTATTCCATATAAAAAAATATGGTACATATTTAATAGAAGTAATTCCCACATTCAAAAGTTATAAAATGCCGCTTAACACACCTCAACAGTACCAGAAACCTCATATCCTTCAATCTTTGTTTGAATCCATTCATTAACCACAAAAGGCCGAGTTGCGTGAATCATCACACTTGAAAGGAAGTTTGTAAATATCTGAATAGATAACACTTAATGTCAACAAGTGCCACAATGACATTCTGGCCACGAAAATACAAGGGGATTGTGATGATTAGAAGATATGATAAATCAATTCCACACCTCACGACCAGCAAGAGTCAGCAAAACTGTCCCAAAACCTCCTGCAGTAACCCATTTCTGGGTAGAGAAGCCTAACAATTCCATGAACAATGAAAAGGCAGCTATCCACACTGCAGAATAAACAGCTTTGCCGGCAAATTGGAATCCCATCTAAGAAAAACAGAAAATTTATTATGTCATTGAAATTGAACCTCCACAAATAACCGAGCAATACACCAAAATCCAGATTTTTGTAGTAATTACATTCAATTGGCAATGCAGTAGCCAAGTTACTGGCCTTCCACCAATGATATATAATCTAAATACATACATACCCAATATAAATTCTTTTAGCCTATGTACATAGCAAAAGATATAGCCATCATATATTTAAGTGTTCTCAGTTCTTCATTTTTGATGTAGATAGAAGTTAATTTAGAAGATTGATAATCTTCTCTATGCATAAAACAAAATGATGGGTAGAAATGCTACATCCAAAAGCTGAAAAATTACTTATCATTAAATAGCTGGGCAGATATATTGCACCAACTAATGTCACTGGCTGATTGATTGATAAATCAGGTTTCAATGGAATCATAACATGTAATTAAATTTATGACATCCAACAGGTGATAAAATATATGGAATCCACAACATATCTATCATGTTTAAATTCAGAACTATAATGCCTGTTGTCTATACTAAAAGAAAAGATACAGACATTTCTCGTCTCACTTGCATCAGTAGTACACTCTGCAAAGAATTTCTGTGATTGTTGAATTACACTGCACAAGAGAATCACACAATAAGTTTATGGAAGTAAAACTTAGAAAGTATTGTAAATTGGAACCCCAAATCCGGCTAAAGTACTCAAACTGGCTACAACAATGATAATCTTAAAAGAATTATAGTTGAAACGGTTCTCATCATAAAGCAAATAAAAAGATGAGATAATAAATATGTAAGGTATCACAATATAGCAATAGAAAATCAGACAATTTCTCTCGTAAAAGAGGAAGAAAAGCCTAAATAAGTGCTTAAGTGCATCATTAACTGACCAAAATATTCATCAATTTCAGGAGATCAAACGAAGGTGAGGAAATGGGCACACCTTGATAAACAATAGGCGAAGGCCAGAACTGTTGACAATGATCTCACAAAATTCAGAAGCCGTTCCTTAACAAGTTGGCCAGGTTCTGAAGGTAGAATTAATGGCTCCAATGCTCTGCAATTAGTGAATAAATCAGCACATGGAGAATAGCGCATCAAAGAAAGATATAACAAATTCAGAATCTGATAATGTTATTATCATAACAGAAACCTGCAAATAAGTATTGCTCCAGTCCATAACAGTAATGGCCGAAGGTAAGAAGTTACTATATAGTGAGTGGTACTTTTCTTCCAACTATTATCACTCCTCTACAATATCAGAATTAGGTATCAATTGCATTGGATCAGTTAAAATAGTTAATACAAGAAAAAAGAATAACTGCAATTCAACCTGAAAAAGTATTTTCCTTGTCTGGAACAATAATGGACCAACACCCCATATTGCAAAAATGACAACGCCAATTGCAGGAATCAACTTTACAATGATAGGACTATTTTGTAACAAATTACTAGACCTGCATAAAAACACAAGTGTATACTTTAGAATACATAGAAATATGCAATAATATTCTTTCATAGCTTAGACTAACCTCTAGATTTCCTTATTATAACTTATAGGATTGGTTACTATATTTCCTCATCAAATCATGATTTATTTCCTTAATTAGTTAGAATTATAATTAGTATAATTAAGAGTTAGTGTTATACTTTTTATGAACAAACAAACACAGCAATATACTGTAATACATAATAGTTAATATCAATTGGTATTTCATTCTCTTTTAAACAGTTTTATGGCTTTCATATCCTCCTGGCAGTTTTAGGTGTGTTATTTATTTTGGCTTCTTCCGCCATTGGTTTGTTCAGTTGTTTGTGACTTTCCAGCATGCCTTAACACTCATATTTTGTAAAGAGTTCATATCTCCTACAGCATACATTTTTAGTGTGCTTCTAATAGTCTTTGGCCACTGTCACTGATCCCCCATTGTCATGTCATCATTATGGCCAGTTTAGACCTTTGTTTTGCCATTTGTGACTTTATCCAACTTTTTTTGTCAAGTGTTTGGTTTAATTTCTCTCTTTTTATTGACCTACAACTTACTCTACTCAGATGTACCCTTTTAATTCAAATTATGCAAAGTGAGGTCAGAGACATCAGTCAGGCCCCAGTTTTCCCAGACATGTGCTCCTAACCACACAACTGGCCCTGTGGCTTTCAAGAGACATCAACAACCCTACTCTTGTGGCCTGGCTTCGAAGAGACATCAACAACCCCAGTCTTTCGGCCCTGTGCCTTTCTAAGAGGGAATATGATTAGTATGAATTAAGACAAGTACTCAAGGTCTTATGAACACATCAATACAGTGCACTTTGTAATACATCTCAGTTAATATCAATTATACTTTCATTTTCTCTAGCTGTCTTCCTCCTATATCTAAAACAACCATACCAACATATACTAACAAAAAAACATGTAGATTGCTTCAATTTGTACACTTATTGGCTGTAAAAACACAAATATTACCTAGCCAACACGGTAGCAGCCACCTTAACAGCAGGAAGATCATTTGGTTGGCCAGACACTGAAAAACAATGACATTTAAAAGATCGAGCTTTGCACGATAATGTATGTGTTGGCTTGTTTATATCTCGAAGGTGTTGAAAACCCCTGCACTCCTGTCTTATGAACTACAACAAAAGATTGACTCACTGTATATTCTAACAAAAAGAAAAAGAATGAGCCATTTCTTAATTTTGAAAAGACATTATCATGTAATTCTTAATACTATAACGTAAACATTCAATCATCAATTAATCCAGTCACATAAGGTACACCTTAACAATTGCTTGACAATATTGCAGAATCTGGTAGAATGCTAATGAATACGAGTCAGTTATGATAAACTTCTCAACAAACACTAATGAGAGATGAAAAAATAAAAATGAATCAAACTTCTTCATAAGCACCTATAAACTTTACAAAGCTTAATATTCTTACCTTTGAAAAACCTTAACAGTAGAGCTTTATAATCGAAAATCTCTCACTCTATAAGCTTCCATACTAGAAGTAAGTGATTCATTGAAATAAATAGAAAACCTAGGATTGTAGCTACATAAAAAACCATTTGCTGTCAAGTGTACTATAGATCAACTATGAAAACCTTGTCCCACTAGGTGAGGTCGACCACATTGATGACATGGTATGACTTGGTAAAAGACCAAATCCTTAGAGATATTGTTGATCATAAAATCCCCTTTCCCTTTTCATGGACTAAAACCATGTAATCTTTTGTCCTCACTGGGGCTTCCAGCAATCTTCTTTAAGTATTTGAATCACCTTAAACAATTTTTTGTCATCTTTTCCTGGATTGGTGTCACACCATTGCATCATTGTCTTCAGTCATTTCGTATATATATGTCCTTTCTTGTGATCACACATCAATCCTAAAACTCTTGTTTCAACTACTCCATTTTTTCCTCTTATTATAGATCAAACTAAAAAGATGTTTTCTTAACAAAAACATCATAGACAAGAAATTGCACTCAGAACCAAAACTCAATGATACCAAGAAATCTATAACTTAAAAATATAACTTAAAAAAAGGACACAGAGCTGCATAATGCTAAAGATATACAACAAGGCCATGAAATATTTTGGCACACCAACTGCACAATGAATTAGCAGCGAGCAACAAGACAATATCACTATATTTTAAGACATACCGAAATAGGATATGAAGGACCTGCCATAAATAAGTGTAACTTGCCATGCTCCTTTGCCCTCTGTAAACCATAAAGTGATACGAAGGTGAGAATGACGTTATAAAATAATGAACATTAAACAAAGAATACAGAATTGTAGAGAAATTCTGTACCGAATCTTTACTGTAGCCCAGGTTCCTGCAAAGTCCCAATCCATGGGACAACTGCAGGGAACCAGGAAGAGCCATTACTGAATCGAAACAGATACCAAGGCCTCACTGGTAGCTGGAGAATGTATGAATATGGTATTTCAGAATTTTTACACAATTCAACAAGTTCTACACAGACCAAGTGCAGCTAATAGACCTTGATAATCTCCAATTCAGCAACCTGCAGTCAAACTGATGTTAATTAATATGACCATCCAAAGGTTAAGGATACAAAATATGTACATATTTCTGAACCAAAAATTCCAGTATAGCTCTATAGAGTGATTGAAACTAGCTCTTGATGCAAGGCATCACAAAATACTACGAGTTCCGGTGAGAATTAACAAGAATGATTTCAAATGAAATTGATTGTAGTTAAAACTAATTTTGAAGTAATGTGATTTATGTTTGAATGTTTATATTCTAAAAGCAAGTTAGTAGAAAAACTCAGTATAAAATTATTACCCAAGACAAAAGCTACCTAATGTTACTTCAAGTCTATCAATTTTAAAACCTGGATCAATTCTTCAACAAGAAAGCAATTGTGCGAATATTTGGCTAAAATCACAATAATTGATATTTTAATGTAATTCTAGATAGAACCTGTTTGAACAAACCAGGAAAGAAAAAACAAGAAGAAAAAAAATAAAATTGACTTCTCCATGAATAAAAATTAACTTAAGCAAAAGTTAAAAGTAAAAAATTTAGATAAGATATATGAGGGTGTTTCCAAATTAATTTATGCAAAAGCTAATTTCAAGATATAGAGAAATTAATTTCAATCTGGTTTCTTTCTTTTACCTCCTGAAAGTGTTTATGGAGAAGTTCATCCCAACAAACCCAAAAGCAAACATAAAATCAAACATGCACTAAGTTAACATCAAAACCTAAAGTCAGCCCTGAATTCTAAACCACCAAATAGAACAGTTTCATCACCAAAACACTAAAATTAAACCCAAATAAAAAAAACTCGATAACCCCTTCATATAAATAGCCTGAATTTGCAACTTACATCGTGTTATATACAAACAATTAAAAAAAACAGCATGTCCACGGTGAAGCTTCAGAAAAAGCAGGGAAATTTAAAATATGCGCTTAAAAGATTAGAAATTTGTAGAATTTGATAAATGGGTTGGTTACCTGTGACGAAGAAGCATCTGGCTCTCAAAAGCTTCCACCCGCACTGGTATTTTGTCTGCCAGTTTTTACGAGGCACAGCTCAAAGGAACAGAACGGAACATAGAAAACAAAAACACGCCCATTATTTTTTGTTTTGATTTAACATTAAAAAAATTGAAGTTTGATTTCTTGTGGGTCCAACCGAATGACTCGCCTTTGTGTACCAGAAATTCAGATGTTGTCATGTCAACCACGCCTCGTCTCAGACACGCGCTGCATCTGAGCACCACTGGTTCTTCTTTCCTACATTTTTTTTGTTTTTATTTAATTGGTATTTCTGCTCAGATAAATTTTAAATTAAATGGACATTTTTCAACAGATAAAAATAATCTCTGTTACTAGTTTAAGTGGTCACATAAATAGAAAAGGCTGTAACTATTTTCATATTTTTTAGTAAGAATAGAAACTGCAAAACTATGTGTTATCATGAGAGAAAAGTTCTATGAGAAAGTATTTTTATGCCAAAAAGAATTGTAACTTTAAATATGTGTTGAGTTTAGTGTCTACAACATTAACATATTTAGATTTTGGTTTTTATAATTCTTTCTTATTTTTCATCATATAAAATTTGAAATCAATATTTTTAATCTTTATAAAATATGTAAATTTTAATTTTAGTTATTGTAAAAAATTATAAATTTTAAGATATATTTATTTTATAATTTAAAAAAAAAAGGTATCATACTAATATTTTATCACAACAGAGTTATATATATTTAACCATTTAGTAATATATAATCAGTTAATTAGTATTATACGATGATAATAATAAAATTCAGTTTTAAAGAAAACAAAAACAATTACATACTAAAATTAAAATTTATTAATTTTAAATTATCTATAAATATATTAAAGAAAAAAATGTATTCTTATGTGATTTTTAATGCATTCAAGATGTATGGTCACTTAGACTTTTTTTTTATTGAAATTTTTAAAGATTGCCTAGGATCAATTTAATGTTTTGACTAGTACCTTTAATCAAATTTTGAAGAAAGAGAAAAATATATTTAGTCTATAAGTTTAATAAATAAACTGTTTAGATAAAAACTTTCATATAAAAAGCAAAAATAAGAAAGAAAATATTCAAACATCTCAAAACGTTCAATATACAAAATAATCTTTTTTACACAACTCCCTTCAATAATTTCATATTCTTATTAAATCTCAATATTTAATGTCATATTTTATAGCTAGATTATATTTAATAATTTTTCATTTACATCAAATTGTATTTTAACTACTTATATATTTATTTTATTCACAAATATTTAACTCGTCATAATTATGTTAATAACACAAAATACATACTTTTAAAATTATTTTATATATTATATAGAATTATTCAAATTAATTTACATAAATAAATGAGACTTGTTGCTTGAGTGGTGTATTTTAGTTTAAGTATTATTTATTTAGAGTATAAATTTGTCTTTTTTTTATTCCACCTATACAAATTAAATATCCACACAATACATCCATATGTACACAACTAAGATAATCCACATTTTTATTAATCTCTCAATCCAAATTAAATTAACACCACTCTAATTCAATAAAATTCTCATTATAATTTCAGTCTAACAAAAAAAAAATAGCTCAAGTTAACTCCTCTCTTAATTGTAAAGAGTTTTGTTTATCAAATAACTTTATTTGTAGGAACTAAGATGAGTTTAAGGTGCTTAGAGATCATCTTTATTTTTTCTTTCATAATACCTTATTTACATACCAAACATATATTTACAATCTTAAACTAGCATAAATTTAACTTTTTCCACATTTAAAAATATAACTCAATCCATACAACAAACACACAAAAATAAAAGATTTTGATGTATGAAACGGAAAAATTCACTCAAATTGAAGTTTGAGTTGAAGAGAATTGAATTGTATATTTTATAAAATGAAGATACAGATACATACAAAATAAATATATATATATATATATATATATATATATATTATACATGCAAAGCTCACTATTATTATTATAATTTCTCACTCATTTATAAATTTTACAACTTAAATATATATATTTTTAAATAAAAACTTTCATGTTAGACATCACTACAGATCTCAGCTAGGCCGACACTTCAATTAACAACAATCATTTGTCATACATGAAAAAAATATTATTAAAAAAACACAAAATTATAGGAGGATTAGACCAAATCTCATATATTAATAAAAACGATACATAGGTAGACTATACCTTAAATATATTTTTAGTGTTTAAATAATACTTTTTTTAGTTCTTCCATTAGATAAAGTTGATGATGTTTACAATAATGAATTATGTTGAGAATCTCTCCTTATTCTAATGGGGATATGGGGACCAAGACTAATGAATCTTGATAACTGATTTATTGAATATATTCAATGATGGTCATTATAAAACTCTTGAAATTATAACTCTCTCTTGAGAATGTAAGCATTAATTACTCGGTATCTCTTTATAAAAAAGTTTTTTTCTCATTCTCTATATAAAAGGAGTTTATGAGGAAAATACAAACAAGCAAGTGAGAAGAGCATAAGAGTAAAAGAGAAAGTTGATATTCACCATAATGTGAAATTAGAAATCCTAGTGAAAGACTAGAGAGACTATGTATTTCATTCTTGTTGGGTGAGATTGAATAAGAAAAACAAAGATTATAATCTTACTTTCATAGTGAAGACATCTGTGAATTTTTATTTTTCAAGTTGAAAAGGTTTTTCCACGATAAAAATTATCAGTTTCATTATTCTTTTTACTTTTATTTTCTATTATTTACTTATTGTTTCTGCAAGTACCCGTTTTGTATCTCACCAAAGAAGGAGAATTAGTTTTAATTTTTCCAACAAACCATTCAAGATTAATGTCACTACCATCGTCTAACCTTAAAAATTAAAAATAATATTTTACAGAATTAAACAATTAAAAAATGAATTTTTGTAATTAGTCAACTAAAACCATACTAAATACATATTTAAATCAAATTTTGAAATAATTGACTGCGACGAACACGAGATTAAAAAAAGTAACGACTGTTTCATTCAACTTTTAAAAGACACGTAGATAAGAGTAGTTGTAATTTTCTTTCAAAATTAAAGGATCCTTAAAAGGGAATTATATTTGCACAAATGAATTTTGTCCGTTTTCGAAATCATAATGAAGTTCTTAAAAGAAATTTAAAACAGTGATTCAAAGTTGAAAGTTAGAAAAAGTCTTACAATCTGTGAATTTCTAAGAAAGTCAGAGGGGTTTATGGAAGAACTAAGCATAACTTAAGGCACAAGTGTTTTGAAACCCAACAAAAAGACATAGACATAAAACAGGGTAAAGAAAATGAACTTCATATTCTACAATTTTTCGTCCTAGGAGATGCAAATCTCATTTCTCTATCAAATATTTTCCCTATTGCAACTAAATGTTGAGCAGCTTAAATGGTGATCTTAGATCAGAAAAGGTTTCAGATTTCTTTATCCCCGTGGAAGAATGCATCATCATATTCTTTTTCACAAGCAATTCTTCATCCTTTCTGAAATTCATTCCTAGAAAATCATTCTCAAATGATTGCACTAATCTTCTCAATCTATCCATTAGTTGAGTGTCTACAGTAGTGCACTCAGACATTTTATCATCTAATCCCTGAACAAAACCCAATAAGTTATCCCTTTCTGATGACAATCTTGTAGCACTTTCAAGCAAACTTCTATTGTCTATCTTGACCTTTTGAAGAAAAACATCTGAACCTCTTAGCTTGTTCTCCATTCGATCAAGCAACTCCTTCGCTTTGAATTGGTTTGCATTCATTTCCTCTTCAACATTCAATGCAAGCTGTTCTGATTGCTTCCAATTTACCTCTTGCAATTTCAGTTTCTGCTCCATATCATATATATCATCCTCAAGTTCGTCTATCATCAACTTCTTCTCTTCAATTTCAATAGCTGCTAGAACCTCAGCTGCTGTGATCTTATTGCAAGCTTCTTTGGCATGAATAATTTCAGCCTGTTTCTCAACTAGCTGTGAAGAAATGGAGGTCAAGTTGCTAGTGAACTCCTGTTCCAGTGAAGTCACCTGATGCATGATCTCATCTGTTCTCATATCCTTTCCCTCAATAATCTGGATAGGATTCTCTTTCTCGTGCTCATTGGTTCTTTCCACATTTCTTTGTGCAATCACAGCACTTTCAAATTGTTTTCTGTACGATTCTTGTTCTAGCCGAAGAACCTCCTTTTGAAACTCCTCTAAAATCTTGTTCTTCTCCTCTATGATTTGGAGATAACTCACTTCAACAGTTTCAGACGACTCAGATGTTAACCCTCTTGCTGGGACAGAAGTTTCTGTTTCCTTTACTTCTGGTTCTTGTTCAAATAGGAAAGCATGTTGCTGCAGACAATCTATTTCATTTTCTTTCTCTACCAACTTAGAAATCAAGCTATACTTTTCTTGATTGAGGCTCTCACTAAAATCTACTTGATCAAGGAGTGAATTTTCCAGTTCTTTGCGCATGACAAGCTCTTCTTCAAGACCATTCTTCAAACGTTTAACAAGTGACTTCCATATTCTCAATTCAAACTCCATTTCACTTCTTTCACATATTCTCTCATCCAGTTCAATGTTTGCCCTGTCTAAAGCATCATAAGCTTCCGTAAGTTGTTCTTTGAAACCAACTTCCATGTCCAAAACTTTCTCTTCAAGGAGTTGATATTTAGTTGATTCTTCTAGCATCAAACATGCTGCTTCATTGATATCTTTCTGGGCACTGATCAAAGCAGCATCTTTCAACTCTAATTGCTTCATCAGCTGAAAACACTTCTCTTCTTTCTCTTTCTTCAAATTTGAGACTTCATCTTCCAGACGCTTTCTCTGGCTTTCCTCGTGAGCAAGAGCTTGTTTGCACATGAGTAAGTGGTATTCCAGATCATCTGATTTTCTCAGGTGGTAGTCTAACAATAACTGCAGTGAAGAAATCTCATCAAGCAATGTATGTTTTTCCAACTCCCTCTCCTCCTTACTTGCTTTAAACTGGTCTCTAAGTGTTTCATCCTCCTCTTCCTGATGTTTAAACTGTTCCTTCTTCCATTGTAATTGTTCTTCCACCTTCATGTTTTCCTCCTCTAACATCTGGAACGTGGCATCTGTTTCTCTTAATTCTCTTGAAGTCTTTAAATTGTTCTCTATTTTTAAACACCTGTTGTTTGAAACTGAAATGCATCCTTTCCGGTTTTCAATCTCTTTTTTGCACACAAGCATCAGTTGTTCTTGGTTCATCATTTTCTCTTTTTCCTCCTCTAACGGCAATAGCAACCTTCTTTTTTCATCTTTCCACCTTCTAAACTTTTCATCACAATCTGCTCCAAGTTTATCATTTGCAGCACTGAGATGCTTGGTGGACTCTTTATTATTTAAACTATCAGTTAAATCTTCATTTATCTGCTCAGCGCCATTGATTTCATCTTCCTTTTGAAGCAGTTCTTGATTCAGATTCTCAAATTTGAAAATAGCTTCCAGTATCTGATTGGTATGCGCATCATATGATTTCTTCATGTTCTGAAGTAGATTTGCTTTGTGCTTGAGTTTCTCGATTTCATCTTTAGCTTCTTCGAGTTCTTCATAAACATCCATCGCTAGAAAATCCTGTTTGCCAGCAGCACTGAATACACCTTAGTAGAGAATATTTTCTCAGATCTTCTTGCTTATAAATCAGAGGTACAAAAAATACAGAACATATGAATCTGACTTTCAACAACGATAATGCCAAATATTTATGTTATAAAACATAATTTTGAATTTGAGGAATATATTACTCAGACTTCATCACTCGAGTACTTCCTAGTAAAACTATATATAATCTATCATAGGAAAATGTTTGGAACCATCATAATTTATGTTAATCTTCACATGCAAGTATTATTCTCTTTTCTTGTAAATTTGAAAATTTTAAGTATGTGTTATGTAGATATTACGATCTTATAACTATCTAATAATTTCTCATGCGACACAATGCTGCCCTCCAAAGTTGAAACCCATGAAAAACTTCACATTTAGAACCTCTAATTGTAGATGTTACAAACACAGCTTGCTTGGTTCTCTTAAGTCTTAAGCATAGAAAAAGGAACACAATCCCAATGTTAATTAGAAAGAATTACAATATCATCATGGCTGCATACAAATTGTTCATTAGAAGTTAATATCAAATCCAATTCCCATTTCAGGTTTGATTGATTCATCCTTATTACCATAGTGCTACCCTCATTTTCAATTTGTTTCTTATGTTTGAAACATAAGAAACATGACAGGTTTCATTTTTAATTTCAATTGATTAGATTGCATTTTGCAAGACACTAAACCATATATTGAACATTAAACAATGCTAAGAATAAAATAACATAGCTAAAAATGTTTCAACATGGGAACCAAACACTTTAATGAGGAAAAAGAAAGAAAGAAGTGAAACACAGAAACTGACCTGAGTTTTGGAGGAGGAAAGTGTTGGTGAAAGAATGGAGAAAGGAAAATCAAAGAAGGAGAGAAATGGGAAGGTGGTTACTCCATAAAACGTTTATTAACCATAAATAGACCGTAACGGCTTTCTAATCACAAATGTTTTAACTTGAGCTAGCCGTTGGAATGGACTGTTTCTTCCTGCACCTCCATATCTTCTTCTGGCACCTCCATACACAACATGAAAATACATTTTTATCCTTCTTGTGCCACCCCATAGAATAACTTCCGGATTATGTAATCCGAAAAC
>Ga0123342_1001634_pt1 | contig 37702 bp, 33 predicted proteins | sample Turbeawhitnodule_FD_89960 | JGI IMG/M metagenome (GOLD analysis project Ga0123342, IMG submission 89960) | Root nodule microbial communities of legume samples collected from Mexico - Turtle bean Mexico white nodule | ecosystem: Host-associated > Plants > Roots > Nodule | place: Mexico: Nepantla...
AGTGTAATCCTTGTATCTGTTGAAAGAAACCTTGTGTGTTTGCTGAGAAGTGTTGTGTGTTCTTGAGGGGATCAAGATCAACATTCTTAGTGTTGGTGTGTTGACCAAGAGGAGTGTGTGTGTTGAGGGGATCAATGTCACTTCTTTAGTTGTGGTGTAAGTGATCTAGGTTTCATTGCTTAGTGGAATTCCTCATTGGTTTCTGAGAAGACTAGATGTAGCTCTAGGTTTAGAGTGAACCAGTATAAACATCTGTGTGCATTCTCTCTATCCTTAATCTCTTTAAATTCAGTTTTAATATTTGCAAACTGGTATAAACATCCGATTGTTTCTGTGAAACAACTGATTGTTTATCTGGTGCTGTTGTTTTTGCTTTGTGTTTTGGCAAACTGAATTTCTTATCATTTATTTCTCGAAGAAATTTCATTCTTGGATTAAAAGTTTGCGAAAACCCTCTTTAAACAATTCACCCCCCTCTAGTTTAAAGCCATCCTTTCTAACAATATTGGGACTTTAACTAGGGTCATGGCTAGAAGAATGGAATAAGAAGAAAAATGAATTCAGAAAACTCTATTTTTATGGAGAACTAATTTTTAACTTTTTCTTCCAAATTTCTTTGTCTTATAAATTTGTACAAAGTAGTATAGGCTTTATTTTGGGCTTGTATTCCGACCATTATCTTGGGCCATGTTTTAGACCAATTTTTCCAATTAGAGTAGAGTGTAAATAGAAAAAGAAAGAGTCTAGCTAGAGTTAGAATTGGGTCTCCTTGAACCCAATGCAATTCTAGACCATCTGAAGAGTTTTTTTAGGGTTGAAGCTTGCACCTTGCCAGTCTATAGCACTATAAATACAAGTGTTAGCACTCTTGTAAAACATATTTGAATTGGTAAAGAAATGCTGCCCAAGAAATTCCCACTGTCAAGTTTGCACTTCTATTAGTGTTTTGCTTGAATCTTCTTAGGAGTTGACCTAACCTCTCTTAAGATTCATTATCATTCTCCATACACCAATACTTCACAATTTCTTTCACCCGTTTTACATACCCAATCCCACCAAATTTCGCACCCCAAAATACAAAACAAAAGACTCATAGCAATGCAAGCTAGGATTGCATCACTTTATATAGGAGAGAGTGACTTGGGGAGCAAGAGTGAAAGCGGTACGGGTGTCATTTTTTAGAAACCTTATAGAAGGTAGGTTAAAGAAACCCTAAAGGTGGGCTTGGCAAAGGCCCAAATTACTAAGCACACCATACTCTAGCTTATTCTTTTATTTGGACCCCCAAAAGTCAGCCCAACTTATTTACATAAACTTATCTTTTAAAAAGACCATAACAAAGAACATTTGATGCTTTAGCCTATGTCTAGTTCTTCTTCTGGTGAGGTCCTTCTGAAGTTTGGTGGGGCCTTGTCTTGGATGATGAGATGATTGACTTAATTGTGAAGTGTTTGTTGTGTCCTTGGTTACCTCATTGTCTAGTTGGGTTGTATCAGAATAGCTGCCACATTAATATGTTGTCCTCTTCCTGGCTTCATTCAATATGTATTATCCCCATGTGCACTAAGATCAAGCCATAACTGACATGTTTATAGATAAAAAAAAATTATTATTGATTGGGTATCTTTTGTTTATAATTTTAAAAGATTTTAAGCAAGTTACTGCATCAATGTACCATTCAACAATATGAAAAACTGACCATTTTAGTTTTACATGTTATCCATGACCAAGCTTTAGGTGGTGCCACTATGAAAGTTTCAACCGAATCAAGAATTTAAAAACTATGTTGTTTCTATGTCTCTAGATCTTACTAATTATGCTTACCCACATACAACCCCACATCCTATTTCCAAACTTAAATAATCGCAAACTCTTAAACTGTTTAAAGTGGGATTTTGGTAGATAGTGAGTTCACCAAACCATTTGTAGCATTGATTCCATACAAACCATGTGATATTGCACCCAAAAAACAAATGATTGACAATTCCTATATCACTATGACACAACACACACATAGTGTTTTCTAGCTTTATGCCACTAGTATGCAAATTATCTTTAGTTGCAACGCTGTTTAGTAATGCTTTCCATCTAACAAATTATGCAGAGTGTAGTGCCTTAATATTCCAAAACTGGTCCAAAATAATATTGTTTTCCCCATTGTCCTCATTCTCTAGCAATTTATAAGCAGATTTGACAATTGATGACTATTTTACAACAAGTGTACCATGTTAGAAGTAATAATTTGTCCTTAAGAAAAGATATTGAACCTACAAGGAACAATTGAATTATCAAGTAAAGATTCACTAAGTAGAAAACAAAATAATAAAGTTTGTTGGGAGTTTGTTATAATGATTGAAAGAATTATAAAGAAAGTAAGTCAAAGAGTTTGTTGGTTCAATTGGGAAAATTGGGATTGAGGTTCATCCTTCTTACTCTTTTGTATTTTGAAAAGCATAATAATATTTTATCCTTTAATTGATGTTGATGCCCATATAAAATTCATTTATATCGATTCCTCGCATATAAAACTATTAATAGAGTCTTCTAAATATCGATTCCTTGCATATTTATAAAAACTCTTTAGGATTACGATTAGATGTTGATAACAATTAACCTTTCAAATATATTCCTAGCATTCAAAATTTGGGTAAAAAACATAGAGATACTTTTCAGTCAAATCTAAGGATCTCGATCATGGTGAACAAACATAACAAATAAAATGACAATACCAATCATCAATCAAGAACAAAATATTATAATTAAAAATTACATCAATACATAAGAGTTTGAACAGATTAATCTGAATCCCAAATGGTAGAATTAGCTACTCATGTTAGCCATTACAAGCATGGAAAGCAAGAAAAGAAGATCCAGGATGTTTCTCCTTGACAGTTGCCTCCTTTAGGGTTTTCTATCACCTCCTATTCTCCGAATTGATGTCTAGGGTTGTGCCTCACACCTCATGTTTAACCTAGTTGGGCTTGGACTAAGTGACTTCTCACCTGGCGTGATTGGGCTCGCCTGGGCATGTTGGATGAAAATAGGCCCAACGTCTCTAGAGTGATCTTGCTTGGGCGTGATTGAGCTCACTTGGCGAGATCCATTGGGAGCTTCTGGCTTACCCGAGTTTGAGCGAGTATTTGGAGCTTTCCAGCTTTCCCTTTATATCTTGTATATTCTCCTTTTGCCCTTTCATCTCCTATTTTTCCTAAAATCCTGAAATTAACAAAAATTTGGGAATAAATTGTTCTTATTCATATTACAATCACAAAATATTTAAAAATGTCTAAATTCATAAATTAGGGGTTATATTATAGTTATTTTATCAATTAATATCCATAAGTGCCTGTATTTTAATATGAAATATTACTGAAATATGACACTTATCAACTTCCCCCAACTTAGATTTTTGCTTGACCTCGAGCAAAGTAAATAAATATAACTAAATCATATTTGAATTTAAATATCAAAAAAAATTTATTCACTAAACAACAAATAAAATTAGAAACTTGTGTTGCTTCCAAATTTAAATATAGCAAATTATAGATACAATCAACTTCCAGAATCAAACTAAAACAATAAAATGATAATTCATCAAGGAATTTCTTCTCATATGCTCACAGGTAAGTGTTTCTCTCTATTTTCACTGAATCATAACAAACACAATTGCTTTTCATTTCATCTTCATATCACAAACATATTAAAAGCATGAATCTTAAGGTCTTTAACAAGGTTATAATGAGGTTAAGCTTCCAAAAAGTATTGTTTTTTCAGATAACAAAATGTACATTTTAAAGAAGAAGAACATACCTACAATTCAATTATTGTACATATATGTTATATGATCACCATTTTCTTTGACTTCACGCTTTTCCTCATTTTCTTTTTACTTATTCATGATTTTAACTTGAATTTTTCTTTCTCTTTCTTTAATCAATAAGAATAAATTCTTCCTATTTCTAACTATTTGAACTTTCAACAATTAGAATCAACCATTCCCTTTTTTTTTTCTCTCTCTCTCTCTCTCTCTCTCTATATATATATATATATATATATATATATATATTTAATCTATGGAAATATATTATTCAAGGTTTAGGGTACAATAATAACAAAAAGTATTGGCTCAAAGGGGATAAAAAAATGAATTCTAATAAGATAAATGTTGATTATTTTACCTTGGGTTCTTAGTTAACACAATTGCCTCAATCATCTTTATGCTCTTTTATGATGTAACATAAAATAAAAATTAAGCAACCAAAACTGTTAGTTCATCAGTAAAACTCTCAATATTGTTTAAGTTTCACACACTCACTTGGTTTACTCATTCCTTATTATTTTGATATTCTCTGTTCTAATCAATCATCCTGTTAAATTTTCATGTATCACAATTTCAACTAAATTTGAATAGGGATTCAATCATATTTTTTTTTTCTAAGTTATGTCTAATAATTTCATTATTTTAAAATTTAAATACAAAGTCCTTTTTTTTCACAATTCAAATTTAATATTGCAGCTCTTATTTATTTAAGAAAAATAAAACTAGAAAACCACTTAGCAAATAATTTAAAATTGAAAATGATTCAAGGATATAATTTAAGCCATAAAAATAACAAAATAAGCAAAGAAAATTATTCAAGAGTAACAATAAAAGCAATTTAAAACAAAATAACAAAAAATAAGCAAATAAAAAAATACAAAGAAAAAGAAATAAACAAATAATACAAAATTTAAATAACTGAAAAGAAAAGAAAAATAGAAAAATAAAACCATATTTTTGTTAATCCTCTCTTCCTAGGAAGTCATCTAGCTCTGTATTAAAGTCTTCATCTATAGATGTAGATGACCCTGCTTCATTTGCTAGATCTATCCCTTGAATAATAGAATATGTCTTCAGGACAAGCTACATAAGCTTCAAATTGATCTGGAGGCGTATAGGGATTGGGTTGCCTAGAAGTTTGTACTTTTAGACCGTTAAACTCGCTCAAGTGAACTATATGTTTTTCTCAGGCGAGATTGTATAAGTGAAATCTCGCAGAAGCAAGATTTGTCCTTCTTGGGCGAGATTACTGTAGAGACCACCCCTTGTGTATTTGACTAACTCGCCTATGTGAGATTAATGCACCTGGGCGAGGTTCCCTACAAGAGATACTAAGTTTACACCGTCAACCTCGCCTAGGTGAGATATATTACGCTTGGGCGAGGTTCCCTGCATAAAAATTGAATTTTACGTTGTGAAACTTGCCTAGGCGAGACATATGACGCGTGTGCGCCTTTGCATAAAAACATGGTTTTTTAAGGATAAAAATCAAAACAAAGATAACAAATCATCATAAAACTGAAATATGTATTGGGTTGCCTCCTAGTAAGCACTTCTTTAATGTCTTATAGCTTGACGCCTATTTATCTAGGATTCATTTAAAAGAATCATCGTAGTGAGGTTTTCCTTTTCATACCCAAATATGGCTTTACCCTTTCACCATTTACTACCCAGCTTCTATGTGATATTGGAACTTCTGACTTTATTGCTCCATAAGGCATAACCTCTTTCACAATATAAGGGTTTGACCACTTGGATTTTAACTTTCTTGGAAAAAGTCTCAATCTAGAGTTGAATAATAGCACAAATTTGTCAATATGAAAATTTCTTTCCACAATCTTCTTGTCATGATATTTTTGTGTGCGTTCTTTATAGGGTTTTGAGGAACTATATGCATTTAATCTCATCTCCTCAAGTTCCTATATTTGAAGTTTTCTCTTTTCTCCAGCAGCTTTATCATTTAAATTTAACGTCTTCATTGCCCAATATACTTTGTATTCTAATTCCACTGGAAGATGGCATGCTTTCCCATAGATCAAATAAAATAGAGAAAGAGCAGTAGGCATTTTATATGCAGTCCTATAAGCCCACAAAGCTTCATCAAGCTTGATTGGCCAACCTTTTCTAGATGATGCCATTGTTTTCTCTAATTTTTTTTTATTTCTCTATTAGAAACTTTTGCTTGGCCATTTTTTTGTGGATGATAAGATGAAGCTACCTTATGACTAACCCCATAATGTTCTAAAACTTTCTTCAACTGGGTATTACAAAAGTGAGAACCATCATCACTTGTCAATACTCTAGGAGTACCAAACATGCAAAAAATATTCCTTTTAAGAAATTTAATGATTGTTTTAGAATCTGCATGCTGTGATGAAATTGCTTCAACCCATCTAGAGACATACTCAACTGCCAATTATATATATATATTCATTAGAAAAAGAAGATGGCAATGGTCTTATGAGATCAATGCCCCAACAATCAAAAGCTTCAATTTCTTGAATATTTTGTAATGGCATCTCATGCCTTCTAGATATGCTTCTTGTTCTTTAGCACATGTCACATCTTTGTACTAAAGCATGTGTATATTTGAATAATGAAGGCCAAAAGAAACTTGATTGAAGAATTTTTGCAGTTGTCTTTTCCCCATTAAAATGTTCTCCATATGATAAATTATGATATTTCCATATAATTTTCTTAGCTTCATCTAGTGGGACACATCTTCTTAGCAAATTATTTGCCCTAATTTTAAACAAATGAGGGTCATCTAAATCAAATTCGTGCAACAAAAGTATCCATCTTATAAGCCTTGGTTTAGAATCTTATTTATTCAATAAATATTTAATTGCAACAGGATCAGTAAAAATAATAACTTTAAGCCTATCAAATAAGATAAAAAAATTTCAAGTGCATACACTATAGCAAGTAATTTTTTCTGTTGTAGTGTAATTACTTTAAGTTTCATTTAAAACCTTGCTTACATAATGTATGACTTGAAAAATTCTTTCTTTCCTTTGTCCTAATACTGCTTCTAATACATAATCACTAACATCACACATTATTTTAAAATTAAATTTCCAATTAGGAGCAATTAGGATAGGTGTAGTAATCAGCTTTTCTTTCAAAATGTTAAAAGCAGTTAAACAATTATCATCAAATTTAAAAGAAGTATCCTTATTGAGAAGGTTGCACATAGGCTTTGGAATCTTGAAGAAGTCCTTAATAAACTTACGTAAAATCCAGCATGCCCTAGGAAACTTTTAATTCCTTTAATGTTAACTGGTGGAGGTAGCTTCTCAATGACTTCAACTTTTGCTTTATCTACCTCATTCCCTTTATAAGAAATTTTATAGCTTAAGACAATTCCTTCTGTGATCATAAAATGACAAATTTCCCAATTTAGCACAAGATTTGTATCCACACATCGCTTCAGTATGATGTCAAGATTTGCTAGGTGAAAGTCAAAAGAAGACCCTAACACAGAAAAATCATCCAAGAATACTTCAACGCATTTCTCGATCATATATGCAAAAATAGAAAACATATACCTTTGGAAAGTTGTTGGAGCATTATGTTATAATTATAGGCTTTAAACAAGAGGGGGGTGAATTGTTTACGAAAGATTTTCGCAAATATTGAAAGTCAAAAGAAGACCTTAACACAGAAAAATCATCCAAGAATACTTCAACGCATTTCTTGATCATATACGCAAAAATACACACACCTTTGGAAAGTTGCTGGAGCATTATGTTAGAATTATAGGTCTTAAACAAGAGGGGGGTGAATTGCTTACGAAAGATTTTCACAAATATTGAAGGTATTTTGAAAGACAATGAAGAATCAATCAATTAGAAATCAATTCAGCCAATTAGAAAATTGTTTTTAACTTGATTGCAGAAAATCAACCAGTTGTCTTTGCGAAACAATCAGTTGTTTATATCAGCAATGTTGAAAATCAAAGCAAAAGCAAATTTAAAGAGTGTAAGGTTTTCAAAAAGATAATCGATTGAAAACACGAAACAATCGATTGAATTGGCTGGACAATAAAGTCAAACAAAGTCAAGCTTTTTCAAATCCTTTTTAAAATACATTAAATGTAAAACAACGAGTTGAATAGAAATTTCAACAGGTTGATTTTTCACTTTCCTTAGAAAACACATATTTTTCAAAAGGATTAAAATCAAACAACCTTGGATCATCAATTAGAGTGGATTAACAAATTCAACAACTCTAGACACACACACAACCAACAATAAGGATCTTCATGCATTCCACTTGGATTTGGAGACAGCAAAGCAACTTGTTCAACAATCTCCCCCTATTTAATGAAGAAAAATCTCTGGTTTGTTTGTGTTGTCGTTTTTGAATTTGACAGATCCTGCAAAGCAGAAATTATGCATATACAAGGCATACATAGCAGCAGGATAAGCCAGGTTTGAAAATCACCCAAAAACTAGTTTTCTGCATAATCTATTCAATAAGAAAACCAGAAAACAAAGTATGGAAACTAGTGTTAAAACAGTGGTGAATTGAGGTGCAGATAAAAGATAAATCAGAGCCATAGCAGCAACATAATAAACTGAGCCATAGCAGCAACATAATAAACCAGAGTTATAGCAGTAAATAAAACACCAGAAACCACATCAATCTCCTCCTATTTTTCTTCACAAATAGAATTTGAGAGAAGGGATAAAAACAGAATTTAGAGAAAAAAGTGTTTATCAAGCTTAGGCAAAATAAACATTGAAGCATGAAATTCATCAATCATCCTTGCCATATTGAAGCTCAAACAGATGATTCTGAATAGCTTCAATCTATTCATCCAGGTTCTGGAATCTTGCCATACAAAACTCATGATGGCTTCTTTAATCATATGTAAAGTTGTCCATGCGGCTTATCATCAACCTTTCAAAGGGTGACATGGAAGTGATACGTTCATCCATGTTTCCAGCACTTGGACCTTCATTGCCTTGCTTTCTCTCCCTAGCTTGTTGTCCATCATCACCATCAACTCCAGCAGCAGTAGCAGCTTGCTCCTCTCCATCATCTTCAACATGAATTTCACTTAAAGAACCAACTTGGTCACCATCTGTCCTGATCCATTTACCTCCAATTTTTTTTAATTCCATCGTGTTGAGTGAACCATTATTAACTTCATGTGATGGCTTCACCATCTTAGATAGCTCCTCCTCAAGATCAATTTCAAAATAATGCAAAAACTTAGAGATAAAAATAACATAGGGATAGTGGTAATCACTTAACCTCATAGATTTTTGCATGTGTTCCTTGAAAATGTGAATCCAATTGATCTTGATTTTGTTCATGATGCATTAGATAAGAACTAGATCCTCCTCAATCAGGACCGAATGATTGCTCCCTCTTGGAGTAAACATCCAAGATACAATGAAAGCAATAATTCTTTCATTTAGCTTCATGCCTCCCACAGAAAAATTCCTCACTTTGGATTGAAGATTTTTTAGGCAGCTTCTATAATACTGCATTTTGTTGAATTCTTCTACAACCCCAATGTTTCCTTTATTAATTCTTAGCCCAACATATTTTAACCCAGTTACAATAGACCATACTTTTGGAGTTATCTCCATTTCATTCCCTTTCACGTGTGAGCAAAGATTATCACCAACAATATGGAGTTTTGTATAGAAAAACTTCACTAGATTAGGATATATATTCCCTGACATCTCTTGAAACCATTTCAACAACTACTCCTTCAAGACTTTTCTCACTTTAATGAGGTTCTGCCCTTTCAGCCAGTTGAAGGTGATGGCTTTCCTACAAGATTCATGTAGGAATTTCTCTATCTTCTCATCATCCCCTAAAAACCAGTTTTCAAGGTTCCCACCCGTTTTAATGCACGAATCTTCATCCTTTTTGATGAGGGAGGTGTTGAATCCATGAGACAAAGGTGAAATTTTAGAGAAGGAAGAGAACCCAACATATTCAATAGATGTAACAAAAGAAAACAATGGGTTGATCCTGTGAAAAATCAGTTGAACCAACACATGTATTTAAGTGGAAAAAAGCAATTAAGATACATTGGCATTTAGTGGGTTGTTTTTCAACAAAGAAAGAATATGTTGCAGTGTGAATATGCCATACGCCAGCCACAAACAGATTTGTCAGTGACAACATAGTCCAGATTTTACCATCCATAAAAGGCACTTAAATTTCTAAGAAGCCATGGAATATATTCGATTTTGGCCATAATAACTCCCAATAAGATTGTATTCAAAGCCAAAATTAATGTAATTTTGACTCATAACAGATTTTGAATGAAAAGAAACAGTTGTACCCATGCACAAAAATTCAAAACAACTTTAATACAATGTTGCCAAAACAATCGGTTGTTTCGTGAAAACAATCAGTTGTTTTACTGAGACAACAATTGAGAATTTCACAAACCAAGGATCTTTCACAGAGATGGAAATGCATAATGCTGATTACATAAACCTTTGCATAGAGATATACCACAACAGATTTAGTCAAGAGAAAAAATAATTTGTGAGATTTCATTTAATCAATGTAAACCAAGTACACAAATCGATAAATGAAAAGACAAATAGTTCTTAGGTTTTGAATATTTTTCTTTCAAACAGCCACTGTAAATGAGTTAAGGATGTCACTTGACTTTAAAGAATTCTTTGTGCAATTGAGAATTGCACTCAAGAATTCACTTCAGAACTTTTCCCTTGAGGCTTCATTCTTCACACCAATGATTATTGGCTCTCAAGAGTACCTGCAAGAAAGATTTAAGTCCCCTAGTGAATTTGGGTCCATGGGCATTAATTGGATCATTAGGAACCTTAAATTCTTAGGAACCCATTTCAAAACACCCCTGGGAATAGAAAATTTCCTAACTCTGCAAAATCTAACAGAGTGGCCCTTCTTCATACAATAAAAGCATGAAACAACTGGTTGTTTCGAAAATTCAATCGGTTGTTTTTCAAAGAAGCTTGAAAATGGTTTTGCAACTGATCTTTTCTTGCTGTGTGGATTAAAACCCAATCCAGATTTGCTAAAAACACATTTTTGAGATGCAAAAAGAGTTTCAAAGTTTGATTGGCCTTTTGAAAACTTAACCACAATTTTTACAAGATAGTGAACCTTTTTTTGAAGTGATTTACAACTTTCAAAAAAGCGGATTTAGGGTACCTTTTTCTTTGTTGAGTTATGTCTCGGTTCTTCCTTTTTAGAAATCTGTTGAATTTTCTGGTTAGCAGACTCAAGGTCTCATCATGTTCAGGATTCTCCTCTTCCTCACATGTATCATGCTCTATGCTAGTCTTCAAGGCAATTCCCTTAGTTCTTCTCTCCATTGTTTCTTGTTCTTTCAGTCTTTTGAGCTCTAGCTCATGCTCCATCAATTTCCCAAACAAGGCAGCAGTAGACAGCTTAGATAAATCTCTGGTTTCAGAGATTGCAGTTTCCTTAGGTTGCCAGCTTCTGTCAAGACACTTCAACACCTTTATGTTGAGCTCTTCCTTGTCAAAAACTTTACCTATTCCAGTGAGGTGATTTAAAATATGTGTAAACCTTTTCTGCACATATGCCATAGTCTCTTCTGGCTGCATCCTAAAGAATTCATACTCTTGGATGAGGGTATGCTTTCTAGCCCGTTTAACATCATCCGTGCCTTCATGTGTTACTTCCAATATTTCCCACATTTCTTTAGCCGAATTACACTGAGATACTCTAAAGAATTCATCCATGTTTAGAGCACAAGTTATGGGAATCATACTAAGCCTTATTCCTTTCACTTTCACTTCAATCGGACCAAGGCTTCTTCATTGTTTCTTCTTTGACAACCTGCATAGGTACAAAAGGTCCATTGACCATTGCATCCCAAATTCCCATGTCAATAGATTCCATGAAGATTTTCATTCTAATTTTCCAGAATGCATAATTCACACCACCAAACATAGGAGGTCTATTAATAGACGCACCTTCAGCAAAAGGCATTTTAAACTCAGACATAATGCACAAACTTGAGTAAAATACAAGTCCTAGCTCTTGATACCAATTGTTGGGTCTATTAGTGTCTAAGTTCAAAGGGGAGGGGTGAATTGAAGTTATAAAAATTTTCACAAACACAAACTGGTTTATAGTAATCCTAAAGAAAAAGAACAAATTGATATTGAAAAGAATAGATTTATTGGTTAGCACACTTTATCAAAACCAGAACTGGTTCAGATTAGTATTGAGATCAAACAAAGAAATTTTCCATAACCATATGAGTTATTTTACAGTAGCTATAAGAACAAGATTTATACCAAGAGATCAACACAAGTTCTTTCAATATAATTCTTTAAAGAAAGTGAATCTTTAACAAAGAGATTGCAAAGAAATTGTTTGTTCTTAAAGCAATCAACACTCGGATTCAGAAAGCCTAATTGTGATTAAAAGAATTTTCCATAACAAGAAAGAACAGTATGAGCGAGCCCAAAAATAATAGATTCAATTTTGAAAGAACAGATTTATTTCCTGACAGATTATCCAATTAAGCAGTAAAGAGTGCAGGGATTGAGAAGAATGATGCAATCATAGTTTATACTGGTTCACTCATAAAGAGCTACATCCAGTTTCACCTCACTCCAAGGTGAAATTCACTAAAAATAGCTCAAATCAATACAACACCTTGCAGTTTTTGAACCCTACAAGAACAAGGCACTCAAAGCTGAAAAACCCTATTTCAACTACTTGCACTTCAAGAAACCCTATCAAGAAGTGACTTACAAAACACTCTTACATAGGAATGAATCAAGGAAGGATAACACCTGAAAGAAGATGCAAGAAACTGAAAAACAGTAGCCTAAATTGCAGCACAACAACACCAACACCTTTACCAAGATCAAGGCATCCAAAGAACAAACACTCTTGAAGTTCTTTTTGCAAAACCTTTCAAAAAATCATTCAAATCCTTCTAACTCACTGAAACATGATTGCACAACTACCTTTCATGTGAGAAGTGCCTATCTTTATATAGAAAGCAGTTTGTAACAACTTTTCAAAAAACAGTTAAAAGTTGTTATAAAAAGAACAGGTTAAATCCAAAACAAACAAATTGTTTCTCTAAAAAACTGCCAGCTCACCTTAAATAAATAACTGTTGAAACAAACTTTTTTTGGTGCCCTAACAGAATTTTCAAAAACATTTCAGCAGTTTAAAAATAAATCTATTGTTTTACAAATAAACAAATTTATTTTTGTGCAGTAACCTGATTTCTTTTAGAAAACTTTAAGATCTTTTAGGAAAACATTGAATCACTTCTTGTGCTTGATCTTACTACCTTGATTAGGCATATAAGGTAGGTCATGAAGCAAAAGACAACCTTAAACTCACTCTAACCTATATACAAGATCACCTAATTACACACTACAACCTTGAAAGCAAACTTGCTATTTTCTTCATCAAACACAGACTAAGACTTGGAAGAGAAGAAGTTTCATCCTTCTTCAACACATCTAACTTTACTGGATCAATGACTTTACAACAAATGGCTGGATCCTGCGAATAGCTACCGACAATAACTGTTGCATCAAGGTGTAACAATCACGATACTAGGCTCTTTAAATTTGATGAATATCCTTGTGGCACTTTCACACCCTTTAGACATTGGGAAAAAAAATATTTTTTCATCTTTTCACATGGTGTAATAGGATAGGGGCAAATATGTACGCTTACACACCTGTATTTGTGCCAACTCACCTTGTATGTTATTCTTAATCAAATCTAAACGAGCATTTACACCATCCTTCGTCTTCCCATTAATTTTCCTAGTCATAAAGGAGAAAACAGCCTGAGAATATCGTTTACGAATTGAGTTGGTCACCCCCCCTCCTGTGAGCCCTCCTACTATCATGTTGAAATCTTGTATAATGGGTGTCTCATGCTCCGTGGCAGTTTGAGAACAAGGACCTGATATTAGTTTTGTTGCTCATGATCACTTTTCACAATTCTTCAAGTGACCTTCTTTCCAAATTTGGCGAGTTGATTTGCTAAGACATTAGATATTTCCATATCGTGCCCATGGACTTGATGATATTCAAAGACCAAGAAGTCGATTTTTTGGAAAATGCAGCTTGCTGAATACCTTATCGTCTTCAACGATCTATTTCCATGATAATGTGAAAGCCAAACATTTCATTTTTTTCTCTTTCCTCTTGTGGCCTTTGAACCACGTAAAGTACATACCACCGATCCACATGCCCTACTAATGGTCAACCTCACTCTTCAACCTCCATTCATGGCTATTGTCCTTGTATTCCAAAGGTTGCTTACATTTTTCTTCTAACATCTTTTTGTCTCATTACCTCCTAAGCCTATTTGTGGAACGAGGCTCTGCTTTTGGATTTTGGCCATAGATTCATCCTTATTATGAATTAATGACTCACTAAAAAGGTTGGCTCGAATTCTCTTGATGAAAGCACCAACAAACATTTTCTCATTTGGTTGATTACTACCTATCTAGATGTCGCATAAACTATTAAAGCAATTCTTTAGAGGCTCATTCTCCTATTGTTTGATATATATAAAAAAAAAGATAAACAATTCGAGGAGGCTTCACTTTATTAGTCAATAAATTGCTCTACAAACATTTGAGAAGAAGTTTGGAAAGAGGTAATGGCTCTATCGGGAATTACGCTAAACCACTACAAGGCGATTCCCGTGAAGGTTCTTACGAATGTCTTGCTTTGGAACATTTGAGCCCTCCAAGATTAACATTTGAGCCCGAAAGGCTTTGATTTCGGGATCTCCTAACCCATAAAATGGCACGATTTTGGGTACCATGTAGTGCGACGATACCTGTTCCTCCACGATTGCCTAGGAGAAGGGTTGTGGATCGGCCTATCCTCAACGAGACATTTGTTGACGCAAGGCTTACTGTAATTCTTCATTGGTTTTCTATAATTCTTCATGGGCTTGTAATGCTTCCTCCATCAGGTGACACGACTACTTTGCTTCTTCACGCAATCAGTCTTATTTTGCTTATGCTTCATCTGCTCTCCTTCTTGCTTTCGCATTGTCTCATTGTAACTCTTTTCATGATTTCCAAGATTTGTTGCAAAGTTGGAACATGATCATCTTCTGCAAGTTGAACTGTTTGTCTCTAGTTTCTAGTGATTTTGTCTATTCTTCTATTCTAAAAGTACAAAAATTTAGAATGGTTTCTCATGGAGGTAGGAAAAATTTTACTTGTTCCACAGTGAGCGCCAACTTGTTCTACTTCAAAGAGGTGACTAAGTCAATGACTTCACCTGTGCTATAGAGGATGTATCCTATTTATAGATGTTCTGTCCCTTGAGAGCCTTCATAGGATCAATTTTTAAGTTATGAAAGATGGAGATGTAAGGTACTAGAAAATGAATCCCAATATCCCAAGATTCAATGATTCCCAAAATTTCAATAATAAAATAATAATTTCTAGTAATCTTACTAAATGGTAGAAACAAAACTCTATTACCTACACATATAGAATGTCTAAGGAACAACCCAAAGTGGCTCTTAAGCTCCTATTTCTTAACCCTTTCTTGATAGGTGCTTTTGACATACACTTAACCAGTCACCAGTCATGGACATTGCCTCAAGGCCCTATACACATACACTCTAATAAAAACATTATTTTCATTACAACTTTAAAAATAAGACTTTTTGTTTTTTTAAAAAAAATTGATGTCAGTACCATTTATTCCTTCTATATGCAATTATTAAGACCACTGGTTATCCAGGAAAAGGCACACTCCTAATAATACAATTCAAGAACGGACTCTTATAAAATACAACTTATATTTTAGAAATAAAGTGTACAAATCTTAATACTATATATACCTATATATATATGTATATATTTAAATTTTCGTATCTATATATTTAAATTATTAACCATAATTCAAAACCTTTAACTAGTTTATTAAGGTAATTTTTTATGCCCACCATAATGATAAACTTATCTACCTTTCCATGACAAAGAAGTGATTATTGATTTCGGCTGCAAAGAAAGCAAGCCTGTGTGTGTGTTAGTAGTGGTTTCACGGTTTCACTCTTTGCTTTACTTCACTTGATGAAATTCCAGCCCCTCAAAATTTTGGCGAGAAAACAAAAGAAAACCTTCCGAATTTCGCTTCCATCCAAACACAGTCATTCTCTCTCGTAAACCCTACTTTTCTTTCTTCTTCTTCGATGGATCCCTCTCGCCGCGCCCCACGCGCCGTGATCGACCCCGTACCCAAGTTCCGCCAAGTCGGGTTCTTCGCTCCGCCCGAACGCTCCCAATCGGGTCCTCCCAACTCGACCCACTCCTCGCCCCCAGTCTCCAGCTCCCTTTCGCCTGTCATGATCCCGCCGCCGCGCCACCTCTCCGACAACCTCCTCCTCCACGCGCCCCCCGCCGCATCCCCCCTTCGGGCAGACTCCAGCGGCGGCGGAACCTCCTTCGATACCGTGGACTTCTTCCCCGCGCCGCTTTCGCCCGCTCTGCCGTCCTCGTCGTACTCGAGCAGGATCGCCGGCGACTTCTACAAGGGAAACGGTGGGAAGGTGGCAGCGTCGTCTTTCCCCCGCGGAGGATTCGACCTGACGGCGATGAAGGCGGCAGCGGCCGCGAGCGTCGTCGTGCCGGCGAGTGAGCTGACAACAGTTTCGGTGGTGAATGATTCGCTAGTAGTTCCTGGTGAGGTTCTTGTCAATTCTAGTTTGGTTTGAATTTGAAGTGGTTTGGGATGATAAATGGTGGAAATATGCTTTGAATGTGAATTTTTGTGGTATTTAGTGTGAAAGTAGGAACTGTGGTTTAAGTGATTTAGGGCGCGGTTGGGAAAGCATTTGCAGAATTATTGATTTGAACGGAATAAATTTTGCTAAATTGGTTTTGAAGTGATGGGATTTATGTTTATTGTAAAGGGACATTAATAATAAATATTGGTATAAAATATTGAATCCAACACTAGAATTGTTTCAAACCAATTAATTTTGGATTCTCAATCAATTTCTCAATGGAAACTGAACATATAAACATTCACCTTAAATCATGATAGTGCATTTGGATTATAGTTTTTTTTTTTTGCGGTATAATTGAGTTTGCAACTGGGTTTGCATTAGCAACTCAAATCTGGCTTTTACAAAATTGAGTTACAAGACAAATTTTTAATGTATAAACGAACTTTTAAGAGTAGCCAAACATGTTATGAAATTAAGCATATACTTTCCAAACTGAGTATGGAGCAATCTAAACTGAGACCCCAAACATAGCCTTAGTTTGTATTTCAGTGTGAATCCCAGAGAATCCAAAAGTTACTTTAGTTGGCATTTTAATTTGAACTCAAACATGCACTTAGATGAGCTTTTGTGCAGTGTAGCTTGTGAGAAACTGTTTTTAAAGGCAAGGGCTAATAATCAATCTTCGTAAGATCCAGAGTGGATAGGGTCAGGTTTTTGAGAAGTAATGTAATGTGTTTCATGAAGAGAAGGAATCCCTATATAGTTTGTGAATTTGATTATTACATCGCAGGCTTAGAAAGAAAGAACTTGTTTGAATTCCTTGTAATGTTTACAAGAAATGGAACAGAAGTTGAAGTTATATTTATTTATTTGCATTTTTATTGAATATATAATATATCTTTTGCTACATGTTCTTTTAATATCTACTTGGATTGTGTGTCAATTTTTACTATTTGCAGGCTTGAAATGACTAAAAGTTTTGAATTTTGTTTCATATCAATGTGAATATGTAGGTCAAGAGAACAGTTTAAATATGTTGTCTCTATGTTTTTACTTTTTGCTTGATTCTGTTATCATTTTTTTCTCATATTCTTCCCTAATTCCCATTAGAAAAAGAAAAAGGAAGCAGAGGAGGAGGGTCAGCAGTGGAAGTGAAAGAGCAACCTGCTAGTTTAAAACAGAAACCAAAAACCTCAAAAGCTGAAAGACGTGCTCTTCAAGAATCTCAAAGAGCTGCAAAGGCTGCAGCAAAAGGTGCGTAGTTGATAATGTGTCCTATGAGTCTTTATTTAAGCTATTTGACTGAAAGTGCTTTTAAGCTGCACATATTATCTGTCATAAGCAGTTTTGTGCTCATTGTATTCCTTAATGCTTATTTATGACTAATTCTTTGTCAGAACTACTGTGTTCATGGACCCTAATAATGTGTTTCTAATGATCTTAACATGCCTAAAAGTAGGAATTTATGATATTCTTTCATGGGTCACTTTTCTGCACAACTCATTGACAATGCTGATTAGTTAGCTTCAATAAAAATTGTGTCTCTAGCTGAAGGAAATAAAGCATCTGGAACTGCAGCTTCAGCGAATGCCAAACCGGCTAAAGCTGCAAAGCCTGCTCAGAAAATTGATAATGCACCTGTTGCAGCATCTGAAAAGAAGGGAGGTGAGATTCCACCAGAAAAGGATAGAAAAAAAGATGCTCCTCAACCACGCATGCAGTATGATGACAAGAGCCGAGTGGAGAAAGCTAAGCGTCGCGCAGTGGTGAAACAAACTGAAGCTAGGAACAGAGTTGAGTTGTTCAGGCATTTGCCACAGTATGAACATGGGAGTCAGCTTCCAGATCTCGAGGCAAGGTTTTTCCATCTTTCTCCAGTGCACCCCGCTGTTTATAAGGTATTTGCATTTGTTATGTCATCTTGTTACAATTCTACATATTCGGTGCGGGATTTGTTTACTGTAGTTATTTTTGGGTTATAGTAATTTAATGTAGTATGTACTGCACTGGGAGCATTGCAATGCCAAGCAGAACTGTGAGACCTTCCGAAAACTGAATGCATCAACATATGTCACTTGCATAGTAACTCTGAACACCCTTTTCAGTAGATTACATTGTATGGTTCATTGATAGGCACCATCAGTGCTTCCTTTGTTCCTTAGTTATCAATACCAACAGAAGGAGGAGCAGCTAAAAGAAAGATCAAGTACTACTTGATTGTGTACAGTAGTGTAGTTTATATAGATCAATTTCTCTAAATCTGTTGAGTGAAAGGAATCTATCCAACTAGCATGATGCAATTGTCAATTTCCTTGACCGTTGTACTGCACTGCATCTTGTTGCCTATCATACCTTCTTCAACTTAAGGATTGAGTTGAATGACATCCACATGAAAGTAAAGTGCATTTAGCCGTCTATCTATACATTTGCAGAAAGGATATGAGCCAATTCAAAATTAAAACATGTGTTTTATTTTTAATGAGTAGGAAAGTTTTTAGGACCTGGGTCGATATTTGTGACCTAGACCTTTTTAACTATTTTTTCTCAAATCTTAAGATCTTCATTTTTTATGTTACAGGTGGGTTTGCAGTACCTAACTGGAGATATATCTGGTGCCAATGCTCGGTGTATTGCAATGCTACAAGCATTTCAGGAGGCCATCAAAGACTACAAGGTTCCACGAGAGAAGACTCTTGTGAGAGACTTAACAGCAAAAATTAGTAGTTATGTATCATTTCTTATTGAGTGTCGACCTCTGTCAATCAGCATGGGAAATGCAATTAGGTTTCTCAAAAGTCGGATAGCCAAGCTACCTTTGACCTTGTCTGAATCAGAAGCAAAAGCTTCTCTCCAGTCAGATATTGAGCGTTTTATTAGTGAGAAGATTATACTCGCCAACAAGGTGATAGTGAAGCATGCTGTCACCAAAATAAGAGATGGTGATGTTCTTCTAACTTATGGATCCTCGTCAGCTGTTGAAATGATACTATTACATGCACATGAGTTGGGAAGACAGTTTCGTGTTGTGGTAGTTGACTCTTCTCCGAAGCTTAGAGGGAAACTTTTGCTTCGCAGGCTGGTGGAGAAAGGTCTTAGCTGTACATACACTCATATAAATGCTGTTTCCTATATAATGCATGAAGTTACTCGAGTATTTCTGGGTGCTTCATCAGTTTTATCTAATGGAACAGTATATTCAAGAGTAGGGACTGCATGTGTTGCTATGGTTGCTCATGCATTCCGTGTACCTGTCATAGTATGTTGTGAGGCCTATAAATTTCATGAACGGGTACAGCTGGACTCAATATGCTCTAATGAACTTGGTATGTATATCTAACAATTGTGTAAGATGAGGATTCTATTTACAGTTCACAGTTAGCTTTTGCATTATCTCTGTAAGAAGGTTGATGTTTCTATGATGTTCTTACAGGTGATCCGGATGTAATTTCAAATGTACTGGGTAGAGAGGATGTCAACCACTTGGATGGCTGGGCCAATATTGAAAATCTGCAACTCTTAAATCTGATGTAAGCATTCATATTGATAAGATACCCTCCAAATTCTCATTTTCTTACTCTTAACATTGCACTTTTATTTAAATTGATTGCAGTTATGATGCAACACCTTCAGATTATGTTTCAATGATTGTCACAGATTATGGCATGGTAAGTACTGAAATCGTGAGAGTATTTTTGTCTTTGCTGCTAAAACATGCCTAAAATTCAGCTTCAGGATTTTATTGTAGCTTGCATTATTTCTACCTTGAATTTGTCTAGATGAATTGAGCACACAAATTTTCTCACTATTTTTGGGAAAAAGATTTTGAATGAGGATATAATACCGCTTTGAAAATTCTAAAAGATTAAAATAAAAGATAACAAAAAAAGTGGAAAAATACTCGTAGAGGATGATATAACATCGTATAAAACTATGTACGTAATTACTTAAAAGCTTAAGTTTGGCATTGTTAGTTCATTAGATAATGATACGGCATAAAGCCTTGGTGTCCAAGTGGTCTAGAGCTTGAGCTGTAACCTTTTCACTTCTCTATTCTAATAAAAAAGTTGAAAATTGCAAACTGTCAATGAGGTTGTGCATTATATCCATGCATTAAGCCTCAAAGGCTCGTGGCAGTGTCAGGGAAATAATACAGTATAGAAACCATTCCCGAGTGTTGGCCAGATAAGCTTTTAGGATTTGTTGGTTCAGGACAACACAATGTACATTTTGTTTTCAATTTTTCCTCATTCATTGAACATTTATATAAGCAAAAAGAAAATATGGAAATGAAGCAAGGAGGGATATTAGAAGAATAGAGGTAAAGAACCATCCCTCTAAACGTTCAATGGCGGTAAGAACTAGCAAACGAGGCCTTTATCCTAGTGATTGTTTATATATATTATTATCAAAGGTCACAGTGCCCTTTACATTTGTTTCATTTTTAGATCGTGATGATTTACTAAGAAAACGTGTTTTGCTTGGCATTTTTATTGTCAGGTTCCCCCTACAAGTGTGCCTGTAATTGTAAGAGAATACGGAAGAGAACAGGTCTGGATATAAACTACGCAAATTTGTACCATCACCATTTTGTGGGCGTGCAAGATCCCTATTTAGAAGCCGAATATGTTGCACGCATGTTTTTGTATTATTTTCTCACCTTGGAATAATGTTAATGAGCCTTCCTGTCCCGAAATTTTGGACATTTCTGTCTGTATTCACCTATCCTAGAGAAGAGTGCAAATTTTCGCCTCTCCAGGAAGATTAGCCATGCATTCTCATCATCTGTAACACTTCATTTTATATTACTCTTCAAATTTTGGATAATTATTCTGTCACAATTTTGGTTTAGCAAGTTGTAATTGTGCTTAGCCCTTCTTTAGTTGCTGTACTGTAATGGTTGCACGAAAACATGCACTGTTGTCATTTCATCCCTTCATGTGAAGGGAGAAAGTTTGCAAGGAATAATTTAATGGTGTGACGAAAACATGCTCTGTTGTCATTTCATCCCTTCATGTGAAGGGAGAAAGTTTGCAAGGAATAATTTGAAGGCTAACAGAATTTGAATAATTTTTTTGTATGTTTGGTGATGAACGTTAGATTTGCGTCCAAAGGTGTCAATATTAAGAATCAGATGAAAATAAAATTTTATATTAAAATCGTTTATAAATTGTTTTATATGATGTGGCCTGTTTCTAACTCATTACCTTATTCTTCTCCACCCTCCATGTTGGAAAAATAATTACAATGAAAATGTTATAGGAATTATAAAAAGTTGCCCAATTTTGAAAAATAATTGCTTCTTAATCATTTACATTAACATTTCATCATAAATCGCAATGACATGCAGTTATGCAATTTAAACTAAGAGGAGGAGATCCTAATGTCCGAAGGCAGTGGACCCTTTTATTAATTTAGAAGTAAATGATTTGGCATTATTAAATGGCAATTTCTCCCTGCACCAAATCTTTTTTTACGTGCACCCTACACAACTTTTAAAATTCCATTTTGTCCTTTTCTTCTTTGTTTTGAAAGAAAGGTGCAAGGAGCTTGGTGTCTGGTTGAGGTTCAGAGGAGCTTGGTGTTCGTTTGAAGTGCAAAGGAGGTGTTGTTGGTGTAGTGTTGGTGTGGTGGTGGAGGGAACATTTCAGTTTTAATTGCAATTCACATTGTTCTGAGGTAAGACAACACATTCATCTTCTTTTTCACGTTTTTTGAGCTGAGATGTTCCCGGATAACGATAATCGAAAGCCTGGATATAGGCTTACAAATGCATGAGTCTGAAAGGCAATGTTAGTAACTCTGGATATAGAAATCCATAAGTTAATTTGATTTCAATTTAAAGGTTTTGAATGCACATGTCTGAAAGTGAAAATTGAGTTCTGGATACCTATATCCAGAAGGAGTATTTGAGTTCCGGATATGAATATGTGGAATGGCTTTTTGGGGTCTGGATTTCTACATTCGAAAGATTTATTTTTAGGCTTACGGATATTAATATCCGGAAGGTAATTGATGTGTTATTTTTTTTCAGCATTGTCAATGGATACAACGGATTCATACATGGGAATTTCAGGCGAGATTGATGTATGGGATGGATTAGATGATGTTGATATGAAGCAGTTAATAACTTATAACACGTTAGATAATGAACAAGGGCACATGAGTGTAGTGAGACATTTACTACAAATGAGGTAAGGTAAATATTAGGCGTGTGAATTGTAGTTTATGAATGATTTTAAAATTTGGCATATATTATTGTAGGTATTTTGTATTCGAGATGAGTTGTTAGAGTGGGCAAGAAGTGTTGGCTATAATTATGGATTTGTTATTGTTATATTAAGGTCGGATACATGGACAGGACAACGAGGAAGGATGATGTATGTATTATTAGGTTGTGAGAGAGGAGGTAAATACATACAATATAAAAAAGACATATATATCAGTTGAACTGAAAGTAAAAAGTGTGAATGTGCTTTTAGATTGCGAGGCAAACCAGTTAAAGGTGGTCAAGGGTGGATGATTTAATTAATTTATGGTTCTCACAATCATGATTTGGCAAAGACATTAGTGGGTCATCCGTATGTTGTAAGGTTAAGTGTCGAGGAAAATTGATGTGAGTTGATTTTAGGATTGCCTATTTTATGGCTTACTCTTTTGTTTATGAATTTTGAGATTAACAATTATGGTGAGAAATCCGAAGAAGATTCCCACTGGACATGAACTTAACCAAGTGGTTAAGTAAGTGTAAAGGTTCACTTCTAGAGACAAAGAGAAAACATAGTTATATGGTGATCTAGATGATGACGGGCGGAAATGAAAAGCACATAAGAAAAAGAAAACACATTGAATTTTGAAAGTAAAGAAACTCTGTCAAGGTGTTTAGTGAGTCGAGTCTCCTATTATCCTTTAGTCTTATCTTGAGTGCTTTACACAACAAATGGCAGCTCTACACACTCATCTTGGAGAATCCCATCCTCCAAGTGGCATGACAACCTCTCATCTTCATTAGCTTTCTTCATCTCTTCACCTTTTTCCTTCATTTTCTTTGCACCACTTTTCTCCATTCTTTATGTCATTTTGTTTTCTTTTTCTTATGTGCTTTTCATTTTCGCCCATCATCATCTAAATCACCATATAATTGTATTTTCTCTTTTTTCCCTAGAAGTGAACCTTCACACTTACTTAACCAACACTTACTTAACCACTTGGTTAAGTTCATGTCCAGTAGGAATCTTCTTGGGGTTTCTCACCATAATTTCTAATCTCAAAACTCATAAACAAAAGAGTAACCCATAAAATGTGCAATCCAAAAATCAACTCACATAAAAAGGCCATGGTTGAGGATATGACTAATACTTTAGTGAAGCCAGGAAATATTTTACTAACCATGAAAGAGAGAAATGAGAAGAATGTGACGATGATAAAGCAAGTTTATAATATAATGAGTGTTCACCGAAGATCAAAACAAGGACACAAAATAGAAATGCATCAGTTCATGTTGTTACTGGAGCGAGACATGTATGTGTATTGGTGTAGGTGTGAAGAGGTGTCAAATGTCATGCAAGATATATTTTGGACACACCCAGATTCAGTAAAGCTAGTGAACTCGTTTAATAATGTCATATTGATGAATAATATGTACAAAACGAACAAGTATAGGAGGTCATTACTTGAGGTTGTTGGGATTACATCAACTGGTTTGACTTTTTCCGTTGCATTTTGTTTACTAGCAGCTGAAAAAGGAAAATAATTTTTGTGAGCCCTTGACAAACTTAAAAGTGTTGTTTTTTAGAGTTGATTCATACCCTTAATGAATGCAATCAAAATCGTGTTTCCTGAAGCTTATAATTTGCTCTGTCGATTTCACATTGATAAAAATGTGAAAGTAAAATGTAAAATGTTGGTGCATCCAAAAGAGACATGGGATCAAGTAATGAAAGCTTGGGGATCTGTTGTAGATTGTGATATTGTTTAGGCCTTTGAAGATCGTGTTAATGCTTTTCATGTTGTCTGTTCTCCATGGCCTATATTTTTTTATTATGTTATGGCTACATGGTTACGTCCACATAAAGAAAAAATTGTGAAGGCATGGCCAGATAAGGTGATGACTTAGGAAACACAACAAGTAATAGGGTTGAGGTGGCACATTGGAGCCTAAAGAGAATTCTTCAAAATTCCATGGGGGATTTATGTTTCCGCTAGGATTCGATCAACAAGATAATTAATTTACAACATAATGCAATCAAAGCTTCATTCCAAAAGAGTTCGCATGCGGTTGGACACTGGTTTTAAAGTTACAACATACAAAAAATGTTAGGTTGTGTGTCTAACTATGTTTTGAACCTTATTGTCGAAGAGCTTGTTAGAGTTAAATCTGTGGGGTTTGATAAAAATAGGTGTGGTGGATGTACTCTTACATGTACTCATGGTCTTCCGTGTGCGTGGACTCGATTAAGCTTTAAAGATATTGCAACTCAACAATGTTCATATGAGTTGTCAATTGACAAAAAGTTTAAGGTGATCGCGAAGCGCTTTAAAAAGTTGGACATTGCAGGTAAGATTAACATCAAAACTAAATTGTAAGATATTACCTTTCCATAGAAGATATCTATTTATGTACCACATGATAATGTCAAAACAAAAGGTGCTGTAAAGATGGCTCATCATACCAAATTCATGAGATCAACTAAGCAAATCCCTTCTTATTTTGAACATGTGGATTTCTTACACTCACAACATGATAGTTGTTCGGGTAAAAAATCTAGTGAAGGACACATACCACAAATTCTACCAGCAAAATCCATTATTTTGCTTGATCAGTTCCCTGTAGGGTATCATCCATACATTCTTGATGTTGTTGACGTTAAGGCTAATGGCCATTGTGGGTACCATCTTGTTGTTGTCGAATTGAGCATGGGAGAGGAGTCATGAGTTGTTGTTTGAATGAATTTGTTAAAAGAACTAAGTGAATGGAGACAAGAATATGTTGAATGTTTGGTGGTGAGGAACGATATGGATACTTGAAGAAGTCACTTCTAGTTGACCACATGTCAATGGTACCAACCACTAACACCCTTTCATTTGCACTTTGCATTTCTTGATTTAACTCCGTTCGCCATTTGTACTTGCAGGCAAGAACAAATAAGTGGATGACAATTCCGGACATGGGATACGTTATTGCTAATCGGTATAACATCATTTTTTTTATCATGATATAACCATCGACTATTTTTGCTTTAAGAACCCAAGCGCCAAGTAACTTGACTCATCACCAAATAATTACAATTGGCACGTGCACAAATTTTTTTTTGTCCAAGTATACCCTAAATCGAATAAAAACTAAGTCATGTTGCTAACTTAAAAGTTATGTAACTTATATTTATAACTTTTATAGGTGAAGCTGAAAGATGGTTGTCCAATTCCACCTACAGATATAATGTGGGCAGCACATCATTATCCAACGACCCAATCTTGGTCAACATACTACACTAGCCGGATACAAGTTTATACACAAATAATGTCCATTAGACGACATTTGTAATTTTAACATTTGTAATAGATACTTAATGTTTATGTTTTAGGATGTTTAGCCTCTTTAAATACATGTCTTTGAATACATTTCTAATGCATATATGCTCTTACGGATGCTAATATCCAGAACTAACGTATATATTTATGGATAGCAAAATCTAGAACTCACGTATATAGTTGCGGATGCCAAAATCCAGAACTAACAATGTTGCCTGCGGATATTTAGATCTGAAACTAACAGTGTTGCCTCCGGATATCCATATTCAAAATTGATAGCCTTGCATATGGATTTCCACATCCAAAATTGACAGTGTTCACTACGGATATGGTTATCGAGAAGCAATTATTCTGAGCTTTTTTTTTTTGTGGTGTCATGAATTAAAACCAACTAAACCAAATCAATTTAAATAATATAATTAAAATCAACATTAAAAGATATTCATAAGGTCGAAAGATAATTAAGTCATACTTAAAGTTCAAGTTCTGACAAAAACATCGTTCATGGATAAAAATATTTCATAATCAATTGTCCTAATACATAATCATTCATTCCTACATGAATGTCTCCTAACATACATAACTCTATCATTTGTCGCTCCTCGTGCTAACATGATGGTTGGTTGTATTCCTTCCACATACGGTTGTCCTATACAACATCACCATGATTAAGTAATGGTTGCAATGATTGTGTAATTCTATGTTAAATACCCTGCAAGCATGAATGTGATAATATTAGAAAAGAATTAACATAAATGAAAATGTTATTAAGGGTTCATACATACCAGAGTAGGATGTTCAGGATGTGTCTCATAAGGATGAGTTGCCACTGGTCTGTGGGCTGGTGCTTCTAAGGGTATGAGTACAGGACGCTCATCCTCCGCCTTGTTAATGACATATAAATGTGATATCGATCGAAACCACTCCATGTACTATTGAACGCAGGCGCCGGGATAAGGTGCTACGTCCATATCCTATATGACATAATCCTTAAAATGTAACCATCACTGGTTCATTTCATTTGTAGTGGGACCGCCATCTCTAACTACAGATGGGTGCTAAGGGATGATATGCACATATCCATACTGAAGGAGAACACGTTCTGATTGTCTCCAATTTCCAAGCCTCAAATAACTAGAGAATATCGATATCCATTCAAATGAACATTCTTCCCTGTGCTCATCGTATGGGGGAAAACCAAATGCAAGCTGGTGTCAATGTATCTAGCTGCAATCGGACAACAACAATTGAAGTAACTTTCTCTGGTTCATACATCCTACACCGAGATTGGTCTTTAGAATAATGGGGTTGCATATGTCTCATCCTATAGACAGGAAATGTTCACAAATCCAACCCTGCAATAATGTCGTATAACCAACTAGTTGCCTAGTCTTTGCATAACTACAATCTCCTAATTGCTCATACATGTGGGTTAATGCAGCTATCGACTAAGCACATCCCCTAATCAGCTTCAGATCGACAAACAATCCAAGATATATCACCCTAATCGAAATTAGCACTCTTGTTGGCAAATATAGTACAACCAACAAGGTGAAGTAAATAAGCTCTGGCAGCTACAGTCCACTGCCTCCTTGAGCATGTGACCTCGTACACATCTCGCAACCAACTAAGGTGCACAGGAGCTCCTTGGCAGTGTCTTGTCTCTTCAGATGCAACTCCACGGTCAACACGGAGGGATTCTACCAACAAATCATTCGCTGCATCTGCATCTAAGGTCTAGTGCATGTAAAATTGGTCGAGAATCAACAAATGCAACAAATTTGACACATCATCAAGAGCGATGGTCATCTCCTTGATAGGTAAATGAAATGTGTTTGTCTCTGCATGTCACCTCTCAACAAAAGCAAAAAGCATTCCTCGGTCTAAATTCTCATAACTAGCATGAACCAAACCACCTAAGTCAAACATGTCTACTGCAACCTCTATGCGCTCATGAGGTGCTTCTAACTTATTTATCTTTCTCCCACGAGAAATGACCTTCAGCTCGCCATGATCCTAAAATAATCAAGATATATCATCAATAAATACATACATACATACATATGACACTCAATTATAACACACTCAATTAATGTTCATTACTTACCAAACCATCACATAACTGTTTGGCCACATGATCTTCATAATTCATCAGTAATGACTTATCCACTTGCCCTTCTAGATAGCCTTCATCATCAATTTCAACTTTTTCTTTTTCAATATAATCTTCAAAGTCCTCATTTGGAACTAAAGTACTAGGACCACCATGCCTTCTTCTCACAGATGCAGTTGGTCGCACACAATCCAAATTAGAAGATCCTCCTCCTCTAGTCGTCACCATCTTAATATTCACAAAATACCATCAAATCAAAAATAAAATTGGTCCCCCGAAAAACAGGCAAGTTATTAAGGGTAATTTGAGGAACTAATCGTTCCAAATTGAAGACCAAATAAAACACTTGTTTAGTCATAAATAGCTAAGTGCACTAAACCAAAACTACAAAGCTAAAAGTAATGGCTAATTTCGTAAAGAATGAAAAAATTGATTTAGTCCTGAATGTGTAACAAATTTAAATTAATCACTAATATTATAAGGCCAATTTTGAGGGCAGAGATAGTAGGAACATCATTGAGGGCAGAAAAAAAAAACGCACATAAATTTACTTCCGAATTTCCAAATCCAGAACTACAAAAAACACATTCTGGATCTGCTCATCCACTACTCATACGAATATTAATATCTAGAACTAATCAAGCAACACATTCTTTCATACATAAGTATATGGACCTAAACTAGATATACACATCCAGAACGCATAACATAGTTACAAATAAACACATTTGGAACACACACAAAATACGAAAACTAATCGTTATGCGACGCATCTCCTTCTCCGGTGCCTTCTCGTTATGCCTCCACTCTTTGTCATCGCCGCAGTGCCTCAAGAACGCTGCACGAGCATTGGTTGGGTCTGTGTAAGAATTTTGGATGAGTTCCGTCCCTTGCTCTATAAGAATGAATGCGCACTATTCTTGGCTACCAGTGTTGGATACACTTAAATGTAACCTAGTTTCCACTTCATTAAGGGTATTATAGTAATTTCAGATGTACATGTTAGGTGTCAATGTGAAATGATATGGTATAGGCCTTATTAAATATAACTAAAGTATATTAAATTTTTCATTACTTAATGAAAATTGATTCTTTTAGTATTAGTTTAAAGAGTGTCAACGTACATATCACATGGACATCTATTTTACATTGCAAATCATGCATATTCTTTTCTCCCACTTTCATACGCTCTAAAAAAACGACTATTATTTTACGTCAAAACAATAAACATAGTAAAGACGTGACAAGTTGTGGAAACAAGTGGAAATAATATTATAAAAAATACTTTTTTATAAGTTTTTTCTTAACATTTTTAGAAAAAAATAATTAATTTTTTATAACTTAAAAAATAAAAAATTTAGAAAATTTTATATACAAACTAATTTTAATTTTTATATAAATCATCCATATTTTTCTTGTCTGCATCTATCTTAACCATAAATCACTAATCGCACACATATACTAAGACAATTATTTCAATTTAATCAATACTCTCAAGTTAAACCATGAATATGAAGAAGTTAAATTTGATAATTAAACGCCAACATCTTTAAACAATTTCAAAGTTGCCTGAATTTTGATAACTAATATGCACGAAACACGAAAGCTAATTTGAATAGAAGGACAATAGACAAAGTAAAAAATCAAATTGAAAATTAAATCTGTATACATGTTCAATGAGTTTTTCATATATCCATGTCCATGTTCCTCAATTTTGGATTACATAGATTACAATATGGGTTACTCGTTTCCCCGTATGACATCAGCTTTACCATAAACTGGAGTAACAAGTCCAAGAATCACAAAGCCACCTAAAATGACTATCAAAATGCCTAAAGAATTGATCAGAAGTGCCTCATTGGAATAGCGTGATATGATATTGTTCACCTGAAGGAATGTAGCTTTTTCCAAAATACCTGTAGCAGCTGTGGCTATAGCCAAGGCATAGATATAAATACCAAAGAAAACATGCCATGGCAGTAAGGTTGCTCTTCTATTTCTTGACCCTCCAGGGTACCAAAATGTTGCAAAGCCAGCAGCCCACTAATTAATATTGTAGCAAATAATTAGATACAACGAAAATGACAGAATCCAAGTTCGAAACAAAAATAAAAAACTTTGATTGGCTCAAAATTTCTATATAAACACTTATAAAAGAAGAAGAAAATGGCTTTTCCAAAAAATTAATTTTAATTACGCATATAAGCTTAATTTTAGTTTATTTATGGAAGTTTATTTAATTATTCTTTCTTATTTTCGTCTTAAATATAGGTACTAATGGAGATGTTTACCTAAACAAGGTTTAGAACAATTTGTGAGATGAAGTGTAGCTATTATACCTGGATGGAGAACAGGAAAAAGCATGCAAGGCCTAACCATGAATGGAGGCTGTAGAAATTGTCAATGCCCTTGTCAATGTGAAACTTCCAAGCAGCCCAGATACCGATCAAGCTCAAAATGAGAGCAACAAACTGTAACGTTAAATGAACTGATTTTTTGAAGCTTTTAGTTCCAGATAGAGTCTTGTATGCAAGCATACCTGCAAATTGGTGAATAAAAGAAGGTAGTTCTAACATGAAAGTATTTACAAAGAATCAAGGGATAGTAAGAAGAAACATTGTATGGAATTTAAGACAACAAGTTCCTTTGACTTAGGGAAGTTATATTTTCAAAAAGGTTGTTATGAGCATGTTCAAGGTACTAGCCAGCTCAAGTTTGCAGTTTTTTACAATCTACCAGAATAAAACACCAAATGTTTTAATTCTAATTTGGCCTTTCCTGTTTCATTTTGGTCAGAGGAGGCTCTACTAGTTCAAAGGATTTAGATACCAAATGTAATCATGATGATAGGGGATAACTAATCATCAGATATACTGTGTAAACTAAGTGGAAAACACTATATTCCTAAGACGAAAATAATTGATATTGATCTACATTAGATTAGGACAGAAATCATACATGGAGATAAAACAAACATCAAATCTTATTTGAACTTAAGTATTGTGCTTGTTTTCTTTAGAGGACCAAAAACATTTTCTTACAAAATGGAAACTTACAATTAAATGATAATAATTCAGACAAAGCACATATACTCCAAAAATGGCAGAGTATCGGTATACTCATCCAATACCAATACATGTACAATACTTACAGATATGTATACAATGAATATCCTCCTTTTTTGGCTTCTTTCAATTTTAATGACTAATATGTTTTGGATCTAACTCAAATACATTGAATAAGACTTCAATCACATATAGTTCTATTTTTCCCTCTGTATCCTTAAACCAATAGCAGATAGTAGGCAATTATATAGAACCAAGACCCCTAGATGCTTTTGTGACATTCTAGCATGCACTAGGAAAATATGTGGCTTCACTGTTCACAGGGAAAGGTTTTACTTTGATATGGAAGCTTTGGAAAAAAAAAATCTAACCCTGGATCTTGGTTATTATAATCACAAGTATTGCTTTTGTAAATTCTGATGTCATCTGCTGATAGAATTATGTATTAATGAGAAATTATCAACATCTACAAATATTGTGTATCCATGTAAAATATTTTTTCAAAATTTATGTTCACATTTAATATATCAATATTATATCTCAAACTTTTATTGATTTTGGCATCCTTGTATCAAATGTCATATGGTACTCATGTTATATCAAGTACTCCGGCTTCTCAGAATGCAAACAAGAATAAAGACCATAGAATGCTTGACCTCCCAAGACACCCTAACCATAGAAAAACATTGTGAATCAATCAACAACAACCGAACTAGTGTACCATGGTGTCATAAGACTCCTCACTATTCTCCATACAATGACTACAGTTTTTGCTATGTAAATTTTCTTTTTTCATGTTGACTAATGTTTTCATATTCCAATTTCTTCCTAATTTGTCCACAAATCAATTACCCTCTCTTTCTTATTCAAAACAATGCATCTATTGTGAAAAATCCGAGACTATTTCAGTAAAATTGTTTCAAAGAGGGGTATATTTATTATTCTCCTTAATATGTGTGAGAAAACCTCATTTGGAACAGAGGATATGCAAAAGGACTGTTTCCATATTCGAGCCCATGACCAACCAGTCACCAAAGCACAACTTCATCGTCACGTCAGGATCATCGTGAAGAAATGAATCAACAATCATGAATAGCACCATATGTAAATGGACAAATGAGTTTTCGGATATCAATGGTTGCATTACACAAATACAAGGACACCTTAATTTGATTTTAATACGAAGATCTAACAACAACTCTTCAATGCAACTGAAATATGATCAGTGACCACAAAAAGTTTCAGAGATGCTAATATGCCTAAAATGATGTACCAGTGACATACGTAAGAAAAGTTAAAAACAAAAGGAACATTTACCTTCACCATTGATTAGAATAAGCCCAATCACCATCAGCACTGGATGGACCTACATTGGAAAAACCAAGCCAAGACAACAAAGCTAAAAATCAAACAAACATGGACCTAAAACAAATTGACAAAAAAAAAGTCATCAAGACAACACAATTCATGATCAAACACTGAAAACCACTCGACCCTTCAGTTTCTCGTTCAAAATCAAATTCCCCATAACAGAAAAACGAAATTGTTGAGCAAACCACGTATACCCATCACCCGAAATCGAAAAGAGAAGGCAGTGAAGAGGGAAAGATACGTTAAAGATGAGATCTTTGTTGTCAGAGACGAGAGCGAGGCCACCCCGAAAATGGAGGGCCCATGTGAGGAGAAGAACGGTGACGGCGACGCCGACCACCCTGACCACCGTGAAGATCGGAAAATTTACGACGGGGAGAGTCGCCATTGGGATCTTTGTAGAGAGAGAAAATGAAAGGGACAGAAGAGAAGAGGGAGATAGAAGAAAGGGGAGAGAATATACAAAATGAGAATGGTGTAGTACAGTGATATCAGTTGCTTCCCACACCGGAAACAAACAAATTTCACATCCTAAATTAAAATTTAGGTTTAATTAGTAAGAATTTTCTCAACAATTTATCTTTTTAAAGTAATAATGAAAAGATAGTTCTATGTAATAATTCATTTATGTCGCAAATTGGTAAGATGTAGTTATTATAAAACTCCATAAATTTAATTTAATTTTTACATAGTAATTTTGTAAAATATGTTTTACGGGTAATTTCAAAATAGTAAGTTTTGGAGTTAGTTTATGGTGTTTTAAAATAGTACACGCCCATACTTTGCAGAGTTTAATAACTATAAAATAATTTAAACATGATAATCAATTAAAAATTACTATTAATGTAAGTTTAAATAATTATTGTAAAAAACAAAAAAGATGATTCGATTTTTTTTTTTTTTTCATAATTAATGAATAACTTATTTTCTCTAGTTTATAACAAATTTTGAAAATGTAAGATTCAATGAAAAATTTGCATGACCCATGACTAATACTATAGTAGTTTGAACATGTTTTATTTTTTAAAAAAAAGAAGTAAGATTTTCCTTCGCAATTCCCTTAAAAACGTGTAATAAAATAAATAATTTTATACCATCTTAATATTCGATAATAGCGTATTACTGTACATAAAATGTTTTAATTTTTATCCTGAGTGTATCAAGCAATTAAAAATGTTAGAAAAATTTGGAAGAACAGTATTATTGAAAATAAGTATGATTTTTTATATTAAATCTTTTGTCTTGATTAATGTTAAGATATAAATAAATAATTTATTATCTATTAACTAGATATCTTCTTTAACTTCAACCAAGTTTCAAGAAAAATTCGGACTAATTCCATCTTCTAGAAGGATTTTACTTAAAAATTAGGAGAAGATTATTTTCATGTTAAACCCAATTTTGCTTATTTTAGGCTTTCCAAGTTGTGTGGGACTTCCATATTGTATATTTTCGATCTTCATGTCTTGGCTGAACTAGGTCATGTCTTATAGGATTCGTTGACTAATTTATAAATAAATTAACACATAATGGAAACACACTTATACCTCTACAAAATCTTAAAAAAAATACAAGAAAAAAATACACCTATATAAATATTACAAAATTAAGAAGATAGTTTTTAATATTATACTATTCAAATGTATATTTTTCTTCCATGATGTTTCTTCTTCTATCTGTTGGGCAATAATTTTGTAATTAGATGATTTTCATAAAATTAATTGTTTTATAAGAAAAAAAAATATCAAATTTCTTTATATAATTAAATTTTAATAATTTTTTTTATGAATTAGTGTATGAAAAATAATTACTCGTTTATTTTGTTGAATTTGGCTTAATCCCAAGTCTCACATCGGTGAGTTCATTGTTTGGGAAGGAGGTCAGAGGGTTATAAATTAACCTCTCCTCGTTCACTATAGAATATCTCAATTGTAATATTTTCTCCCTTAATAGTAAAGCGGGTTATTTCAACTAGGAGATTAGGCTAAATTGGCCGAACTCCAATAAAAATTCTCGGGTGTGTTCTTTCCTCTTTATCTCTTTTATTGTTCTGCTCTATTTATTGGTATTATGTTGTTTTCTTTTCAGTAGTAGTATATTGTTCAATATTATTTGTCGGGTAACTTTGTTAGTGTTTTGTTTGGTTCATTTGTTTTGTACTAGTTCATTTCACTAGTTGTGTTGTTTTAGTGGGGAAATTACCCGATTTCCCAACAAGTGGTATCAGAGCCAAAGGTTCGCCCTTGGGTTGTTTGAAATTGTTTGTAATATTGAATACTATATTTTGAGTTTGTAATGGCAAATCAAGAAGAAGAAGCGAAGGATGAATCCAGAGTGTTAGGCTCCTCGTTATCATGGTCAAGGTTCCCGGTGTCCACTTTGTTATTGGAAATATTTGATGGAACTGAACATTTTGGCATGTGGCAAGGAGAGGTCTTGGACTCTCTTTTTCAGCACGGTCTTGATATTGCTATTGAAGAAGAGAAACCAAAAGAGGTAGAGGAGAAAGACTGGAGCATCATCAACCTGTTGGCATGCAGAACTATTCGATCATGCCTGTCCACAGAGCAGAAGTATGCTGTAAAAAAACGAAACTTCTGCACACAAACTGTGGAAGGCATTGGAGGACAAGTTTCTAAAGAAGAGTGGTCAGAACAAGCTCCTAATGAAGAAAAGATTGTTCCGATTTGACTACCAACAAGGTACTACTATGAATGCACACATCACTATGCTTAATCAATTAGAAGCAGACCTGTTGAATTTATATGTGAAGTTTGAGGATGAGGATTTGGCTTTGATGTTGTTATCATCTCTTCCTAATGAATTTGAACATTTGGAGACTACGCTCCTTCACGGGAAGGATAATGTGTCATTAGATGTTGTTTGTTCTGCTTTATATAGTCATGAATTGAGAAAGCATGATAAGATGAAAACCAAATAAACGACATCAGAAGAAGCATTGATGGCAAACGGTCGTCAGCAAAGCCAGACAAAGGGGAGAAGAGGGAGGTCTAAGTCTAAAGGTCGAGTCATTGCCAAAGATGAATGTGCTTTCTGTCATGAGAAAGGACACTGGAAGAAAGACTGTCCAAAACTGCAGAAGAACGGGAAGGCTCTGCAAGATGCAAATGTTGCAGAATTCAAAAGTGATGTGGAATCAGATATCTCTTTGATTGTTTCACCTTCAGCATCATCGCATCCAGATGAGTGGATATTGGATTCAAGTTGTACCTATCATATGTGTCCCATTCGAAAATGGTTCTTTGAATTTCAGGAACTCGATGGCGGGGTTGTTTACATGGGTAATGATAATTCATGTAAGACAGTCGGGATAGGTTCAATAAAGTTGCGGAATCATGATGGATCGACCAGAATTTTGTGGGATGTGCGTTACGTGTCAAAGTTGAAGAAGAATCTCATCTCATCGGGGGCTTTAGAATCTAAAGGCCTAGTTGTGATCATGCGAGATGGAGTTCTTAAAGCAACTTCAGAAGCATTGGTGATGATGAAAGGCGTGAGGAAGAACAATTTGTATTACTACCAAGGTAGTAAAATGGTAGGGAAAGTAACGACAACAATTTCTAGCCTTAAGAAGGATGTCAAGGCAACGAAGCTGTGACATATAAGGTTGAGACATGTTGGAGAGAATTCCTTGCAAATTCATGCCAAGCAGGGATTGTTGAAAGGTACGAAGGCTTGCAAACTTGAATTTAGTGAGCATTTTGTTATGGGAAAACAACGAAGAGTGAAGTTTGGCACTGCAATTCACAATATCAAGGGTATTCTAGATTATGTGCATTCAGATGTCTGGGGACCTACCAAGACTCCATCAATCGGAGGTAGGCATTATTTTGTCACTTTTGTTGATGATTTTTTCAGGAGAGTTTAGGTGTTTACCATGAAGAACAAAGATGATGTGCTTGGAATTTTCCTCAACTAGAAAGCTCAAGTTGAAAACCAGACAGGAAGGAAGATCAAGGTTCTCCGAACAGACAATGGATGAGAATACAAAAGTGATCCGTTCTTGAAGGTATGCCAAGATTGTGACATAGTTCGGGACTTCACTATTAGAAAAACACCACAGCAGAATGGGGTGTCAAAGCATATGAACAAGACATTTGTGGAGAAATTTCGTTATATGTTATCAAATGCTGAGTTAGGCAAAAAGTTTTGGGTTGAGGTTGTGACATACGCTTAACATCTCGTCAATCGTTTGCCATCATCTGCAATAGATGGAAAAACCCCGTTAGAGATATGGTCTAGAAAACCTGCAACTGATTATGATTCTTTGCACGTTTTTGGTTTTATTGCATATTACCATGTGATTGGATCAAAGTTGGATTCACAGGCAAATAAGGCTCTTTTCATGGGCTTTAGTCTTGGAGTGAAGGGATACCATTTGTGGTGTCTAGAGGCAAAGAAGACGATTATCAGCAGGGATGTTACCTTTGATGAATCTGCCATGTTAAAGAAGGTAAATCCAGAAGGAGCTAATAGTACTCCGCAGCAGGTGGAGTTTGAGCAGTCAGTGGTGATCTCAGCACGAAACACCACTAGTAACTCTCTTATGGCAGAAGAAGAGTCAGATGAGGAAGAGGTTCCTACCCAAGGACCTCAACAACAATCAATGCCAATTGCAGATAGAAGACAGATACGAGATATTTAGAAGCCTGCTCGTTTCATGGATATGGTTGCCTATGCACTTCCAATTGTTGATGACATTCCATCCACTTATCCAGAAGCCATTCTGAGTTCAGAGAGTGGTAATTGGGTAGGTACGATGGAAGAGGAGATGCAGTCTTTGAAGAAGAACAAGACATGGAAGCTGGCACAATTACCAAAAGGTAAGAAAGCAATTGGGTGCAAATGGGTATTTGCAAAGAAAGTTTTCCTACTAAAGAAGATGTTCGCTACAAGGCTAGGTTGGTTGCTAAAGGTTTTGCTTAGAGAGAGGGAATTGATTATAATGAGGTATTTTCTCCAGTTGTTAAACATTCCTCCATTCAAATTTTGTTGGCCTTGGTAGCACAGTTGAATTTGGAGCTAGCTCAACTTGATGTAAAGACCGCGTTC
>Ga0123342_1001635_pt1 | contig 37702 bp, 13 predicted proteins | sample Turbeawhitnodule_FD_89960 | JGI IMG/M metagenome (GOLD analysis project Ga0123342, IMG submission 89960) | Root nodule microbial communities of legume samples collected from Mexico - Turtle bean Mexico white nodule | ecosystem: Host-associated > Plants > Roots > Nodule | place: Mexico: Nepantla...
AATGAAATTAAAATAAAAAAAAAAAAAAAATAAAAAATTTAAACAAACTAAACAAAAAAAAAAAAAAGAAAGGAGTATGTTTTTATATAAAAAAAATGAAGAAGGGGGGGGGGGGGGGGGGACAAGCTACAAAGTTTGCCAAAAGATGCAACACTATTTCCCACACAAGAACCTCCTCACTCGAGAATTTCAATGTCAAATTATAAGACCCCAACAGGTTTTTCCATATACTCCTCCAAAGAAAGGCCTGCATTTGCTTGGCATAAAGGTGTGTTGTACCATGAACACACCACAATTGAGTCATCCAACACTGCTCCTTTGGGTGTTATATCAGAAGATTTTGTATTCTAACATGCTCAGCCACTTTCTCTTCTGCAGTTACCAGGCAACAAGAACTTGTACTTCTCTGCAGTATTCAACAAATATGATGGAAGATGAACTGCTGAATAAGAATGGGGAATAGGTCCCATCTTCCCAATAATCTCCTTGAATGTATACTCTTCAGGGAGCATGTCAAATAGGTCAGCCCCTTTGCAAATCACATCCTGAATCCTGTCACGGTTCAAGTAATGTGCAAACCTCACCCGATCATTATGGCTGTAAGCTTTCATCTTGAACACGAATTCACTTATACGGCGAAAACAGAAGCTACAATGCCAGCCAGCATCTGATAACAACACATCACCCTGCCTATAGTGCGCATAACATGTCTTGCCAGTTTGGTATCTATGAACTGATGCTCTCCAACTTTGGTTGTCAAGAAAGAACTCAAAAGAGTACAAGTAGTTCCTCATTTGAAGATGGAGAATAGAAGGGATATCATTGCACCACCTCAAGAGGTTAATGGTGTGAGCACTGGGAATCTCATCAACATCAGACATTATCAAGAGATCATCATCTTCTATTCCTGCTGTCCTGAGAAGCCTGTCCAAGGCCACTCTTTGGTAGGCCTCTTCAACAAAAGGATTCTCACCTTTCATAAATCTTCCTCCAATCACCCCATATGTCAACCGAGACTCGACAAACCCAAACTTGTCCCTGTTGTTTGCGAAAATCAAAGGTTTGGGAATTCCTGTAAAAGTTGAGTTTGATTCCAGGATGACATAATGTGTCACATATGGATACAGTTCTTTCCAGCGAATGGTAAGGATGTCAACTTCATTGTTAAACAAAACCGCGTCAAAGACTCTTCTCGGTGAGTCACGAATTCCCCAACCATGAAGCCTGCACAAAGTCTCCATCGACACATTCTCATGATAATAGTGAGGGATTTCATGGAAGGACTTCGGAGGAGACTCCCAAAGGGGTCTCAGAAAATATGAGATTTTCAATCCATGAAAATACACAAAGAAGATTCCCATTGGAACAACCACAAACAGAAAAATGCAGGTCTTGAAATCCAACCCTCGCAAAATGCAACGAAGTCTTGACATGCCCAATGCTGCACGAGTTTCCTGCTGCACAGAAAACAAAACCACTCCCAAGTTAATTCATTGCTCAAATACCTTACATGCATCACAGCACAACCAGTATCAAGCAGTAGCAGCCCATGAAAATCCGTCCAATCATCCCCACAAGCACATGTTAGACAAAGACATTTCATGGCAACAGTTAAAAAACCACACCCTGGTACTATTTCATCTTCTCTTGAAAATAGGATCTGGAAAACCCCCAGAAAATGGAATATAAAAAAAGATAGAACACACAAAAAAACAAAGTTAGGAAAAGCACAGAAATTTCAGTTCCCAATATTTTTTTTCCTGAGCAAAGGGGAACCAAATGAAGCAGGGGGCAATACAATTAGCGGGTTTGAAAAGGGCAAAAGATCCAATTCCAAAAACTCAAACTTGAACAGAATCCATGTTCCAAAAGAATGCTGGATAAAAAAACCTACACATGAAACTTCAAAAACTAGACAACCAAGAGAAATTGCATGTCCATAACCAATCCAAATACACACAAAGGGTCACATGGAGGAACAAAGTGAAAGAAACACTGAAAATTCACCAAAAAATTAAGTTTTTTTGATTGGGAAGGAAAAACAAAAAACACACCAGCCCACAATTTCATTATTTTTTATAACATAAAAAATGGGAAATGAAAAGCATCATGCTTGAAGTTTCCATTTTAGTATTAAAATGAGAAGAAAATCTGAAGTAACCATTTCCATTCCAAAACTGAAAGTGGTGAAAGAGAGAGAGAGAGAGTGCAAGTACCTGGTTACAAACATCTCCACATATGTCATCACTTTTCTTGGAATTGTAATAACCTTCAGACATGGTGAATGAAAGAAGAACAAAAGAAGAAGAAGAAGAAGAAAAACAAAAGGAGAATTTATGGAGTTGAATACAATGTTTGAGGCCTTTGGAGTTGAAGTGTGTTGTTTTTGTGTGACTCTGAGTTTCTCAAGCCTCACAAACACAGTACTGTGCAAAACATAACGTCAGTTACATTTATAGCATAGCCGTTTTCTTTTTTTTTCTATTTTTTTTTTTTTCTGCACCATTTTTTCTTTTATTTATTTTTTATGACAGTTTTTATTTATTTATTTATTTATTTATTTCTAAATAAAACTTTAATTTCTTTCCAACTTTTAACCCCTACTTTTATTAATGTTAATAGTCTTTTCCTTTTTAATGGTCTTTTTTTAAGAAAAGTATGTACCTATATGTTACTTTTTAAATATTTTAAGATAATTAATTTTTAATTATATCCTTAACTTAATTAATAGGAAGAAAGAAAAGTAATTATGATTAAAGATAAAAAATTTAATAACACATAAATGTACATTTGAACAAAAAAAATCCAAAGAAATGCAATAAGTATCTCATTTAAAATTATATTAAAAATAAAAAACTTAAAAGAGAGATATTTTCATATTCTTTTTTTGTCTTCGAATTTAAAATTTGAATTTTGCTCACAATTTTTAAAAGATAGATATTTATTTAATTTTGAAGATTCCACGAAGGAAGGAGGGAAAGGGATCTTAGTGGGTCCATTTTTTACAATTTTTTATTTTTGTTATACAGTGGAAAATAAGATAAAAAATAATTAATTTCAAAAGTATATGTAAATGATTAAAATTTTAAAAAATAATTGATTTGGATTATTATGTGATTATTAATTAAATTTTAATATTAACATATGATTTAGATTCATTTATAGTATTAATTTAAGGTCATTATTTGTTTGAAACCACAAAAATAAATAAACACATTTTATAGGTAGTATATTCTTTCCCTTTTTTCTTTTATTCTTCTCATTTCTTTCATTTTTATTCTCTTAGAAAAAATAAATGCTTCTTTTATTTATGTGCCTATCATCTATATTTATCTTTTTTCAAAAAATAATAAATCAATAAATAAATACAGATATTAAGAAAACGATATAATCTTTTTTCCAAAAAATAATAAATCAATAAATAAATACAGATATTAAGAAAACGATGTAATATTTTTCAAAAAATAATAAATAAATACAGATATTAAGAAAACGATATAATCTTTTTTCCAAAAAATAATAAATCAATAAATAAATACAGATATTAAGAAAACGATGTAATATTTTTTCAAAAAATAATAAATAAATACAGATATTGAGAAAACGATATGTAATTAATCAATATATATATATATATATAATATTAAGAAATAGTCTTGCAACTTCCAACAATAACAATAGTGATGTTTTTTTTAAAAGCAATTATTTAAGAAAAAAAACTAATAAAAATTATTATATAAAATTAATATGAAAAAATAATTTTTTTATTTAAAAAGATAAGTCAATCTTATTAAAAAAATTATTGGGGAGTGTAAGAAAATGGAATAGTAAATATATAATTTGTAACATTTTTAATTTTTTTTATCTTTCACCTTTGTTACCTTTGTGTGTGTTTTTATTGAGTGAAAAAAAAAAAGAATTGTTGGTAGAAATTGACTTTACTAAAAAGAAAAGAGCCAAAACCTAATTAACATAAAATTCCAACACACGGAAATTTCCCTTTCATACCCTTTGAACCATTCAAAAGTTCTTCCCATTAGATGAGTTCAAAAGATAAGAGGAAATGTTTTACCATAAATCAAATCAAATGCTACAATAAAATACTAGATTTGCATTCTTTTTGTCCTTTCACAATTCCTTTAGTTATGGTAACTTTTTTTCAATCTTCTATTCAAAAAATAATGTAATTTAAATATAATTTAACCTTATAAAAATGTGAGATTTGTATTCATTTATATACTATAAAAGGTCATAATGATATGGAGTTTCCGACACAACTTACATTGAGACTACCAACTCGTGTATGAGACTATATATTATGGATAATCCAACAACAGTTTGATAGCAGGTGGCCTGATAAGTCCACAATTTCTTTAGTTATGGTAAAACTTAAAAAAATGACGGTGGTATAGCTACAAATGGAGCAAAACACAGAAAAGGAAGTTACTTTATGCACCTTATAATATCTTGACGCATCTCCACGAATGATCGAATTGACAAAAGTATCCTTATTAGAATATATACAATTTAACCTATCGTATTTTCTTACTTTAAACACCCCATTCTGAAGAAAGAAAGTTGTTTCTTCCCTTTCTTGGGTTTCTTAGTTGTTATTGTTCCGACTGTTTTTTCCTGCACCTCTATATGTTCTTCTCTCATTTCCAAAAATGTTCATATTTCTAAAAATATTTCTCTGTAATATTTTGGATTACGTAATCTGAAAGTATTTTTTTAAATTCGTAATTAGCTTCCGAATTACATAATCTGAAAGCCTTTTTTTAGATGTATGATTAGTTTATGAATTATATAATATGAAAGTTTTTTTTTAACTTTCGTATTATGTAATCTGGAAGTTCTTTTTCAAATACGTATTTGGATTATATAATCCGGAAGGTACTCTGTGGAGGTGGTACAAAAAGGATAAAAATGTATTTTCACATTTTGTATGGCGTGACAAAAGAACATATGGAGGTGCAGGAAGAAACAGTCTATTGTTCCTGCTTCTATTTTCCACTTTTCTTTCTTTTTCTTTGTTTTTTTTTATAAAATGCTTTCATATTAGGTATCACTATGCTAACTTTCTTTTTCTCGGTTAAGGTATGTATTTTATTTATTTATTTATTTTATGTTTTTTGTTGTTTGTATTTTTAGATTGAATGATTTATAAATTTTTTGGATGGTAGAATCAATGTTATAATTATAAACCCTTCAATTTGAAACACATCTGAGTTGGATAAATTTAATGGATTACACAATCTAGTAAAAAAATAATGTGTTTCAAACTACACCATCAATAAAATTTAAAAAAATGTTATATATTTCGATTTATTCTCCTCTAATTTTTTTTATTTTTTTTGAACTTCACCATACTCTTAATTATGCTAACCAACATGAATTACTTAATGTATCAATTAAAATATAGAATATAAGAAGAAGTTATGAAGGTACAAAAAGTAATTGCCTACAATAAGTGTTTCAAAATTAAGAAATTAATTTCTGCAACACCATAACTATTCATGCAACTCTGTTGCTGCAGCTAAAAAGACTAAAACACCCTTTTGGTTAACTATATAAAAGTAATCTAATATAAAAGTAATCTTTAGCTAATTCACGTGCCGAAACATAGAACACGTGAAATGTTAATTTTGTCTTTTATTATCACATCTTTTTTTTATATTCATACCTTCTGAATTATAGAGTGAAATTGAATTTTTTAGGTTCAAAAATTCATTCTAAACTTTAAAATTCAGAATACAAAATTGTGTTTTATATTCTATAATCTGAAAATAATTTTTGAACTCAAAAAATTCTTTTTCAATTCTAGTATTTGAATTTAAAACTCTAAAAATGAAAATACAATTTTATATTTTAAATTTTAGAGCTCAAAAAGTGTATGGATTATAAAATTTGAAAATGAAAAAAAAAAATCCTACATCTTTTAGTCAAGGGTAATTTTGGAATCTTAAAATTTAAGGTGGGGTAGGAAGAAACTATGGAGGTGGAGGAAGAAATTTGCATGGATTGATTTATTTTCCAGAAACGGCCCATAATGAAACCCAAACCAATAATAGACAAAAAAAAATACAAAATAAGAAATCTGCATCGTCATGTGTCTGTGGCTTTGATGTTGAATTGCGGTAAAAGAAATCACCAATTCTTAGCTTCGGTACATTTCTTCTCTCACTATCACTTTTAGGGTTCTCAATTCCCACAATTTGCAATCTCAATGAGCCAATTGTTTCCGATTGTGATAACTGTGAATTGAATTGGATTTGTTGCCTTTTAAATTTGTTTTTGTTCAAGGATTCTGCGCCATTTTGTGATCTATGAGGATGGATTTGATGTCTGGTTACAAGGTATGATTTGATCTTGAGTACTCTTTTGAATTTGCAAATTTTGTAGCTCGAGATAACGACAGCGTGCAACCCGAGCTAATGTTGATTTATCTCTGTTTAGAAATGAATTAGTTTGGTAATTATTGTGCAGGGGGTTGTTGGGCTTCTTGTTGGCAACGAGAACTCTTCAAACGAAGATAGGTATTTTTTTTTTGTAAATGTTCTAAAAACTGTTTTGCTGTGTTATGCACAGCTCTTCATGTCTGTTTCATGCGGCGTTCTTGAACAAATGTAATTGGAGATTTTCTGCTAGTATCATGTTCTGTTTGTTGATCGGTTCCTTTGCTTACTAGTAAAGTAACTTGCTTCTGCTGAGTAAGGGGTCCTGAAGAATATTCACCTTTTTATAAAAAAAAAAAAAAACTGATTATTATTATGGATTATAGACGTTTTTTTAGATGGGTATCATTGATCCTTGCTGCTTGATCCACATTATTGTTCGTTGAAATCAAAGTTCATTGCTAGTTGACTTGTATCTGCTGCCTTCCTTTTAGTTTTCTTTAGGTTAAATATATCATTTCTGACTATTTAAAATAAGAAACTCTGTCTGTTGAATTTATTTTATAGTTTTCAATTATCATAATGATGAATATCTTTTTAGCAGTCTGTTTGTTTTTTAACTAACTATTATACGGAGTGCCTTATACTTAGTGTGATGTACATTTTCTTTGTCTTATTTGAATAGATATGTTGAGCGCTTGCTTGACCGGATAAGCAATGGTAAATTACCAGATGACAGGAGAAATGCTATTGCTGAGCTTCAGGGTGTTGTCTCAGAAAGTCAACCTTTCCAGTTAGCATTTGGGGCAATGGGTACGTCCTATCTCTCAACCAGTTTTAGTTTTTTCACCCTCTCCCCTGGTTTAATATGTTTGATATTTTTTCAGGCTTTCCTATAATGCTAAGTGTCTTAAAGGAAGAACGCGATGATGTTGAGATGGTGACACAACTTCTTCCTTATCATTTTTATTGTCTAATTGTTTTTTCTGTTTCTTTTTGGTACTAAAGGATCCAGATCATGAAGTCCACTTCTGTAAAGAGGACAACATGAAAAAATGTAAAAAAAGAAAACTATAAAAGTGAAAGTGTGATCTTGTTATTCAATAGTTCAATTATTAAATTCTGAAGTCTTTACTTCAGGACTATCATTTTATGTACCAAATTGGTATTATGGTCAAATGTCAAATTCATCTGTCATATGTAAAGGAGTTTCTGGGCTCATACTTTTGTATTTAGCATAGAGCTTCTTCACTTAACTGAATTGTGGACACTTCTATGAATCAATGTACTGAAATTTATTTTAGTCAGCCTACACAAGGGTTCTATGATATTCTCTTGAGCTCTAGCATTTGTTTTATTTTTTCTAGGATTTTTCATATTTGAAGGTATATTATATTATATTATATATATATATATATATTTATATTGCCGATGCAGTACTCTTATAGACAACTTACTTTGTTGTGGTATCATGTACTGGCTGTGCTAATCTCATTAATGATGGATACAGTTCAGTTAGATTGTGAAGGTTCTTGATTATGGTTGTTGAATCAAAACTGTTAGTCTTTCTACCGTTCTTTGTTTCTCTATCAGTCCTTCATATTTTAGAGGGATTTTTTCCCTTTAGGTTTGTAACATTTGCTTTTAATATATCAAGTCCCAACAATGTGTTAATTGCAAAGTGTATTCCAACAGGTTCGCGGTGCCCTGGAAACTCTTGTAAGTGCATTGACGCCTATTAATCATGCAAAAGGATCAAGTAATGAAGTTCAGCCAGCTTTGATGAACACTGATTTACTTTCTAGAGAAGCAGACTGTATCTCGCTTCTCTTAAGTTTGTTGGTAAGAATTTCTTTACTAGAATCAAGGACGTACTCTCAGTTATATCACTGAAAGTTTCCTTCATTTCTGGGCATATGTATATAAATTAAAATATTGTCTTATTTATTTTTTCTTTCGAGTGTACCTTGATAGGAAGAGGATGATTTCTATGTACGGTATTACACTTTGCAAATTTTGACTGCCCTTCTCACCAATTCTCCACAGAGGTATTGGCTTTATAGCTTCCATTTTGGTTTAATCTCAGAACTGATAAATCATCTAGCTCACTGTACCCTTGCTGGCTTCCTCTTCAGGTTACAAGAAGCAATATTGACCATCCCTCGCGGTATAACTCGACTAATGGACATGCTTATGGATCGTGAGGTACAAGACTTCAAAGTTCTAGTAATTTTAGTAACCTTTTCAGAATGAATTGTTGTCTTTTGTCTCATGTACTAAATATATTTGTTTAACATATTCACCGGTAATTAATTGATGGTGCAATCTGTTTGTTTAAATTCTCAATATATACTGTTGGAAATCATCTGATAAGTTTTGTTCACTAATATTTTTTTAAGAGAAAGCCCCAAAGGGGCTAATTCTGTTTGAGAATATTGATACCTGGGACTATTGTTTATACTGGGAAAATGACAAAGGTTTACCTTCCAGGTAATAAGGAACGAGGCATTATTGCTTCTCACTCATCTGACCCGCGAAGCTGAGGTAACTTTTTTTGCTCTAATCGTACTTTTATCTCCACTTCAAATTTTTCCTTTTAAAACTTGTTTTATTGAGTAGTTGTTGTGTGTCATCTAAATGAATTTAATGATTATAGGAGATTCAAAAGATTGTCGTCTTTGAAGGTGCATTTGAGAAGATTTTCAGTATCGTAAGAGAAGAGGGAAATTCTGATGGTGGTGTTGTAGTACAGGTAATAAATGATTACCATGACGATACTTTATTTAATTTGCTGTATAACCTACATGATGAATGATATTAATGCACGATTATGGTCTACTCGAAGCAAGTTGTCAATGATTACGAACATGTACTTGTATTTTTTTCTTTTGGTAAAATCCTTTTTTCATATACATATAAAGAGTGAGTGAGCATACATGCTCCTGCTTCTAAATATTGTGAGAGTCAATAGTTCTTAGAAAGTGGACTATAAGTCTAATTCAACCTCATAAAACTGACTTGTAAGGTGAGATTTTAACCTATTTATATACTATAGTTTGACCATATCCTTAGTCAATGTAAGGTCTCTAACACACCCCTTTAATCCAAGGATGGAGTATCTCGAGCATGGGATTGGATATTTGTAGGTAATCTGATACTGACTTGATAGGCCCAAAAAAACTTGTTTGGATAAGTTTTGATACCATTTTAAAAAGTGGACTTTAACTCTAAATCAATCTCACAAAATTGGTTTGTAAAATGAAGTTTGCATCCACTTAGATACTATAATTTGGCTATATACCTAGTCAATGTGGGATTTTCAACAATAGTGTTTGAAAGCCATTGCTCAAAATAATTTTTATGGACTTTTTTTTTTGTTACCATCACTTGATTACATTTTCAGATTCTTTTTTTGATAACCCATTTTCAGATTCTTTTTTGGGTAACCACATTTTCAGATTTAGATATGGTAAATTAAAACATGAAAAAAAACAAAAATATGCAAAAACGAAATGTAGTCAAAATTGTATTATTTGTCATCTTGTCTTGTTTGTACAAGGCACTGAAATTCCCTCCCAATGTTGACCAAGGCCTTTTTAGATAAATATAGTTCTTATTCATGTAATATATTTTGAGCATGGTGAAGCTTTATATAGCTTTTGGTCTGGATAGTTATTCTTATGTTGCTGTGCAGGATTGTCTTGAGTTGTTGAACAATTTGCTACGTAGCAATTCATCCAATCAGGTTTGTTCGTTCTACTGTGTTTATCCAGTGCTAAACCTGGTTCTAATTTCAACTCTGTATGGTTCAGGTGCTACTAAGAGAGACTGTAGGTCTTGACTCATTGATATTGATTTTAAAGCTGAGAGGAAGTAGTTTCACTTTTAATCAACAAAAGGTTAGATTCTTTCAATTTTTCACTTTAGTTCATGCTATTGGTGAACCCTTATAGCTAACTCTTTTTTATAAATACCATGCCAGTAGACAATCAATCTTCTAAGTGCATTAGAAACCATTAAATTGTTACTAAAGGGAGGTTCTGAGTCTGATCCTGGGAAAGATATGAATAAACAGGCAAATAAAACTACTCTGGTTCAGGTTTGTCATGAACTTAGTCTTGTGATGCTTGCATAAAATAGCAATCTGGTGATCTTATTCTGTGGTTTTGTGGATTTGTTGTAGAAAAAGGTATTGGAACATTTGTTAATATTAGGTGTTGAAAGCCAATGGGTACCTGTTGCCATTCGCTGTGCGGTAAGACAACCTGCCTTTTTCACAACAATGCTCTGATGTATTTATTTCTAACATAAAAAATCTGTAGTAAATAATGTTCAAACACTAACACAGACTAGAATTTTTCTTCATGCTTTCATTATCTTTCATTCCTTACATTACTTGTGACATCTAGATGTGGTTGTATATTGATTAGATGTTGTAAGTAATGAGAAAATTATATTATGCTTATATTTGGCAATAGAAGTTGTTGTTCAAGAGACATTTGTAAAATTAAGCAAAAAACTAGTATTGTTGTCAAAGAATCAGTTGAACTTGGAGTGTAGAGTTACTAAACGGTCTATGCATGATGCATCCACCTCACTTTTGATTCACATGTAGTTTTCAAAGAGCATTTTCTTTTTTTGTTGTAGTAGTAGTTCCATTTCCATTTTAGTTGTGGCATTGTTATTTTTTTGTTCTTGAAATGCTTAGTTTGTGAGAATTTTTTCTGTGTTGTGAAGAAGTACAAAGGGTGCTTGGTTTTATATTTTGCTATTTTTCTCAGGCAATGCAATGTATTGGTGATTTGATTGTTGGAGATTCAAAGAATCGGGACCTTCTTGCAAGCAAAGTTCTCGGAGAGGAGCCCCAAGTTGAACCTGCTCTGAACTCTATACTTAGAATCCTTTTGAGAACATCTAACATGCAAGAGTTCCTTGCTGCTGATTATATGTTCAAAAGCTTTTGTGAGGTTGGTTGTGCATACTTCTTTCTTGATTTATCGCTTACAAAATTCCTCTTCACCACATCCCACCAGTTAATAAATTTTGACTGATGTGTGTTTGCTTTTCACTACATACTTATGGTTTCTGCTCCTCCCTTGATTAATCTTATCTAAAACAGAAAAATGCTGATGGTCAATCTATGTTGGCGTCTACATTAATTCCACAGCCATATTCAGCGAATCATGCATTCCTTGAGGAGGATGTCAGTATGTCTTTTGGCAGGTTTGTTTTGTTGGTGGTGCATTAATGACTCCCTTGCCTTTTGATAATGTGCTATCTTCAGTCAGATTAAAGATTGTTGACTGTTCCTTTTCAGCATGCTATTACAGAGTCTTACTTTGGGTGAAAATGGTGATCTTGAGGTATGTGATATGTATTCGACTACCTATTTGAAATTTGTGTCTATTTCAAATTATATTTTGCATTGCGTGCTAATGCCATTGGGTGGAAATTCTAATAAACTATGGCATTTTTATTTATACAATGGAAGTCAATTGTTGTGACATTTTAACATGATAATTATCTGACATTATATTAAAAATGTAGACTTCTTGCCGAGCTGCTAGTGTTTTATCTCATATATTGAAGGACAATCTCCAATGCAAGGAAAGGGTATGCCAATGTTTCCCACTTACTATATTTTGAGCTATATTTTGCTACTTGTTATGACAGAGTTGAGGACTTCAGTCCATCGGATTTAATCTTTATGCATAAATAATGAGTTTTATAGCTAAACAAATCATCATAAAGAATCAAAGTACTCAATCATAACATGATAAAATTATAATATATGGATTCACTATTATTATAGAACCTATAAAGGCAAGTTCCTACACGGGCATTTGGTATACAATTTCTTCTTCCCTATTAAATGATTGTTTATATTTTTTGCGCTTCACATTCTCAAATATGTCAAAAAGGCTCTAGGACAAGGGTTGTTCTACGAGGACAAGGGAAATACTCGAATGCTTGGGTATTGTGATGCAAATTGGGTTGAATATCCCAGCGATAGGAGATCCACCGTAGGATATCGTGTATTCATCAGAGAGAACATTATCCCTTGGAAGAGTAAGAAACAAAGTGTTGTTGTCTGATCTAGTGCGGAAGCTAAATATAGATCTATGGCCTTGACCCCTTATGAACTTGTGTGGACTAAACAACTCCTTCATGAGTGTTGAAATTTTGTAAAATTAAGCCGACGGAGTTGTATAATCAAACCGTGCTTCATATTGATCTCGATTCAATATCTCATTAGCGAACCAAACAAAGATCGATTGCCATTTTGTTAGGGAGAAGTTGTCGTCCAAGGAACTTAGTATTGAATTTATTAGCTCTGATGATCAACCTGCAAACATTCTAACTAAGTCTTTAAAAGGGTTGATAATTCAATTTATATGTTCCAAGTCTGATGCATACAATTTATATGCTCCAACTTGAGGGGGAGTGTTAAATATTTGTTTATTATTTCTTGTATAGCTTTTATAAAGGTTCCTCTTTTGGATGTATCTAATTTTAGAGTTAAGAGTCATAGGTTGCAGCCTTTTTCTTGTATCGTACTTGTTCTCATCTTTTCATATGTGTGTGTGTTTCTAGTACATCAGCTGAAGTACACTCACTGATTTTTTGGCTATCCTCTAAATTCAAGTTCCCCAAAACCCCCAAAATTTGCTTTTGCTCTATCAAGTGAAAAGAGAGGAGAAAATTATCTAAACCATAGAGATCCTACACTTAGGAACTTCTATAATTATTTTAAATATTGCAGTTGATAATTTGTTATGCATTCAGGACTAAATTTATAGAGAGAAGTTATCATTATATAATATAGCAAGATTAGATGACTAAAGAGTAAAAGGAATTATACAAATAAACTAAACCGTAAGTGTTAAAATTTGATAATCTATTTGACATGCCATAGCTTATTGAAAATTGAGAAATTAACAGGTTTTATTCATTAGCATATAAATATTAGGTAGATTGTTGAATGCATACATTCAATTTGTAAATGCATTTTATGCATGTATGATTTGTTATTCAGAAGTTTGTGGCATGTTCTACCCCAAACGTTTATTTGGGCTAGATGTTGGTTTTTCCACATTTATGTATGTATGAAGTGATATTTAAAAGGAAGTTTTTGAGAAATCTTACGAGAGTAGTTGCAGGTTTTACGAATTGAAATTGAGGCAGCACCCATGCAATCTTTAGGAGCTCCAGAGCCGCTAATGCATCGAATGGTGAAATATTTGGCTATTGCTTCTTCCATGAAATCGCAAGTTGGAAAGTCTAGTACATCAGAAAATTCTTATGTTCAGGCCATTATCTTGAAATTACTGATTACCTGGCTAGCAGACTGCCCCAGTGCAGTGAACTGCTTCCTAGATGCACGCCCCCACCTTACTTATCTTCTTGAGCTGGTATCAAATTTGTCTGAAACAGTGTGTATAAGGGGTTTTGCGGCAGTTGTCTTGGGTGAATGCGTGATATATAACAAATCCACTGACAGTGGAAAAGATGCGTTTGCCATTGTAGATGCAATAAGTCAGAAAATTGGGCTTAGCTCATACTTTTTAAAATTTGATGAGATGCAGAAAAGTTCAATTTTTGTCAGTGTGAAGTCATCCCTGACCTACCAATCATTCACTAGATCTTCAGCATCTAGCATGGTAGATATTGAAGATGTAGATGAAAATGATTTGTCAGAAAAGAAAAATTTGGACCATCCAATTCTCTCTTCAATCTTGGATTCCAACTTTGTGAACCTTGTCAAAAGTTTAGAGGCAGATATTAGAGAACAGATTGTGGAGGTCTTTAGTCGTCCAAAAACGAAGGTGGCAGTAGTGCCAGCAGAATTAGAGCAGAGGAGTGGTGAAAGTGACGGTGAATACATAAAACGGCTGAAGGCTTTTGTTGAGAAACAGTGCTCTGAGATACAGGTGAGTCATGAATCTGTTTTTTTAGGTACTCTACCTGACTTCAATTAGGAAGGTGCAGGTTGAATGTACTAAAATAAACCTTCAAATTCCATTTTCTTAAAATGAGATTCTGGAATTATTTTTAAACGGTATGCACATAATAATATTACCAAGAACATTCTTGTTATTTGCTTACTACTATATACTGGAGCCGGCTTATATCTTTGTGAATTTGTTCAGTTAGTAAGTTTTATGATGGTTTTCACATTAATCCATAATTATGGACTAATAATACCTTGGTATGTTAATTATTACTTTGACATGTTCCCGTCTTGAATAAAAGTGACATCTCATTACAATAGGAAGTATGTAGGATGCAGGAGGCTATGCACTTGCCGCTCTATGTATATGATTTGGTGATTAGTTTTTCATGTCATCATCTCAGGATGTTGTTCATCGAAATGCTACTCTGGCTGAGGACCTGGCAAAGACAGGCAGTACTTTGCAGCCCGAGCAAAGAGTGGGTGGGGCCTCAGACAGAATCCAAATAGAGACACTCCGTAGAGATCTCCAAGAAGCATCTCAAAGATTGGAGAAGCTCAAGGAAGAAAGGGCCAAAGTTGAATCAGAGGCAATACATTATCGGAATTTAGCTGGAAAGATGGAAGCCGATCTAAGGAGTCTGTCTGATGCCTATAATAGTCTTGAGCAATCTAACTTGCAACTGGAGAATGAAGTGAAAGCACTGAAGAAAGAAGGGCACTCAACATTCCCAGATGTGGAAGCAATAAAGTCTGAAGCTAGGGAAGAAGCTCAGAAGGAGAGCGAGGGTGAACTGAATGATCTGCTTGTATGCCTCGGGCAAGAACAAAGCAAGGTAGACAAACTTAGTGCTAGATTGTTGGAGTTGGGAGAGGACGTTGACAAACTACTTGAAGGCATTGGAGATGATGCAGGGGCTGCTGGCGGTGCTGAAGACGAGGAAGACGATGAATAATAGATTTTTATCTCTGCCTCACTTTATACATTTTATGTTGAATTGTACAGTCTAACTCAAAATTTGGAGAACGGATCAGTGCTTATATTCCAAAGTTGGATTTTAAATTATGATTCGTCGAGGACCTGTTTATTGCTGGTTTATTTTGCCATATTCAGGGTGATTTAAATTGTCTCTTCATTTTCTTTTGCCATATTCAGGGTGATTAAGTTGTCTCTTCATTTTCTTTGTTCTATTTTGTACTGTAAACGTATGCAATTTGTGAGAAATAATTTAGAGGACAATATTTTTATTCTTCTAATATATTTAGATGAGAATTCTGTTGTACAATTTGTATGTTCTTAGGAGTTACTATGTATGCTAAAATTATTTTCTATATTCCAGGAAAGTTATGTTAGTGACACAAAGTTCAATATTGGACCAAGCACAAAAATAACTCAACTAGGATATCATAATCTTTTATAGCAACTTCCAAACCCTAAAATTAACTGTTTCCTGTGAGATTGTAGTTCATTTTTATAATTCCATCATATTACCTCCGAACTACTAGATCTTATTAGTGTTTACATGGAGAGATGAAGTAGTACAGTACAATAATATGTTCATAATCACAGGACATAAAATTTGTAGATTTTCCAAACAAAAATGAAAATGTTCCATCTTCCTTTTTCATAAAGTTCAGTGATGGCCGAGAAAGTCAGGAAGGTTGATCGTGAACTTCAGGGCATGGTAATGGCCTACATTGTATCTAGGAGTAGATTGTCTTGACAAGGATTCAAAAACAAAAAGTTGTTTCTGTGCTGTCTTGTCATTGCTCAATAAAGACATGTTCGTAACATAATCTTGTTTCTAAGCAGAAAGTTTCATTGGAACTTCACAGACACATTGCAAAAATTGGTAAGCATTTCAACCCTGGATCCGATGAATAATATTGTAAGAATTGCCATGGCACCAAGCAACTGAATAAGAAGAGGCATCTCTCAATTATTGTAAAGTGGCAAAAATAGATGTCCATATTGCTGAAGCCTTTTTGCTGTGTTATCAGCATCACATTCATGCAGTCATTAGGATAGTGTAAGTCTATGAAAGCCACTATGTGGACAAAGTAGTGCATGTGCATGCACCCAACTAGGTAACTAAGGGCCACAAATCTCCACTAACTGCATTGATCAAGTCAATGAAAGCCATAAAGAACCTTGCGAGGATCCAATTGTCCACTGCAATAGCTTGATGAAACAGTAGAGAGTTCCTGATATCCCATCCACTCTTCTGAGGGCTTCAAGAGAACAGGGGTTTCAATAGCTGCAGAACTCATACATATCATGATCTTGTAATCATCATCTCCCAAATCAGGGATAGCCTTGGCCTTCTTAGCCCAGGGATTCCATACCACTGCAGTCTCATAATTACAACAGATGAGAAATACTGACTTATTTTCTTATTTGTATCAAATGTAGATTAAAAGAACAAAAAAGTGTACATGTGAATGCTAAATAGATACAATGCCATGCAAAACTAACTACCTGCATCTGGCATTCCTTTCTTCTGGAGTACAAAAGTTCTTTTCTTCTCATGGTCTATGATGGCAATTTTATTTGGGCTGTGCAAGTACACTCTGTCAATCTACAAAAGGTAAACCACACATGTCCTTAGAGACCACTTGAAAACATGATTTGGTATCTATTACATATATTCCAGAAATGAGAAAATTTATGAGAAAGATTAGCTTGTAATGTCAATTTTGTTAGCCTGGAAGACGCCTCCAATCAACTGAACGAAATGAGCAGAAGATGATATTATACCTCACCATCAAATGTAAGTGCATCTGCCTGTTCTGTGAATCGTGATCTGTTCATCAGATTGTCAAAGAAATCAAGTGTCTCCAATCCCTCAATGCGCACTTCACTGCAAATTCATTCAATCTCTCTTAGAGTCATAGTTAAGCAAGATCATTCTAGAAGACAGCAATGATGAAATGGAACAATCTAGGCATCATATCAGAACAAAAAGCAGTTAATCTATATGTAAAGATGCACACCTAATATCTGATCCAGATAAATAGTTGCGTAGTGCAAAGGAGAAAGAAAAAGCTTTGTTATCTGTGTTTCTGACTCGTGGAATAAGAATTAGCTTGTCAGCATTGAGAGAGATGCGAAGCCGGAACTCAAAGCTGCAGAAGCAGCAACAGAAGTTAGACATTTAGATATGCAAAAGCAGAGGAAACACTCGAACTTGTAAAATCGACTTATAAGGTGAGATTTGTATCAGTTATATACTATGAAATGTTTTTATCTCTAGTCGACGTGGATGATTCAACTGCACTTCATTTCTTATAAGCACAAACACAGATGATTTCTTATGAGCACAAACACAGATTGATTGAATCCATATATATGTACCTATGGGGTGTCTTTAAGTCAACTTTTGTTGACTTCAATATTAGATCCACAGATGACTGATTGTCCAAGGGAGGAAGAGGTGAAGGATCCCTATCCAATGACCACATCCTGTTTCTTGCAAATCCATGTTGTTCAAGTGAACCAAGATCACCAAACTGAAACAGAAATAGTATTAAAAATGTTGGACTCCAGCAACAGAAATCAAATATGTTTTCACCACCAGTGTGATGAAATGAAACTAACCCGTGCAAAGCAAGCTGATATTCCTCCTTTGATTGCTTTATGCTGTTTCCAGTTAGCCTGTTCAATAGAAAATCACCATTTGCATTGACAATGCATAAATCTATTGCAAGTAAAGGAAACAACATTCAAAAGAATGCATGAAACTCATTCTCACATCCTTATTTTCTTGTAAGAAATTTCAAGTAAAATTAAGCAAAAGACAATAATGAGAATTAAGAAGAAATTTGATCTTCAAACACGATTCAAGGCTGGCAATAAAATAGAGAAACATGAATTCAACTTCAAGAACTAATTTTGCATATCATTGTATTGTAGTGATTCTTATAAATGTTTTTAATATTAAAATAACTATGGATTTTTGAAAGGACATGTTTATATACATTATCGATTAAATATCAAGTAAAACTTATTTAGAAGGCCATTGTCATCTGATCATATACTGTTACTATGATACAAATGTTAATCTTTGTTTTAATTTAATAAAACATATATTTTGAATGATTTCTAATTTGTTGACAATGTAAAAAAACTTGGTTTTACTTGAAGTTTAAACTATTCTTTTTTACCTTACTGCTCATAAACAGAAGTTCTTCCTTCCTGTGATTCTTCCAAGAAACAATCTGCCCTCCATACAGAAGCACCTGAAATCATATATTTCAAACAGTTATAAACTGTTTATAAGTGAAATTACCACTTCCATATAAGATCAATATTGCAAACCATGGCTGATTTATTTAAAACTATATTGATCTTGATCCAATAGTGTTGAATACCATTTTACACTTTACTCAAATGACAAGGATTGTAGCATCTTTACTCAAAAATTCTAAGATTTAGCATTGACTGCATCAGATGATCATTAGTAAGTCCAGAGTTTAAACAATACTCTCAAATATCTTCAGAAAGTATTGCCAATTTAGAGCTTCTATAACTTGTATCTAATTTCTAAAGTTGATAATAAGCTACAAAATTCATAACCAACCTATCAAACATGAGCATAAAATACCATGAAGGGAAAATCCCATTTTCCTACAACAAAATAGACTCTTTAGATCATAGTTACAATAAAAACACAAAAGGTGAAACCAACCTCAGCTGAGGAACCTTTTGGCTCAGTCAATATAATCCTTGGCAATCCATCTCTGTCCTGAAATATATTCAGCGGCATCTGTGTTGGCTTACTGCAACAAAAAACCAGAAAAAGACTTCAGTTTCCATCTCTATTCCACCCACCATATGCAAGCAAAAGAGATATATTACATAAAAGAGTGATCTTTGTGAACCCTTTTGCAACACAAAAAGACCCTTCAGAAAAATGGATGAGATTTGCAGTTTCCAAGGAGAAAAAAGCATGAGGAATAAGAAAGAAACAAGTACCTATTGAGTCCAATGAAAAAAGGAGTTAGCTTACTTTGTTGGCTATCTTTCACTATAATATTATTAAGTGTGTGTGTCAGTTTAGAGTTCCAAGAGACAGAGGCAACAACTCTGCGTTTCTTTAAGAGTCCATGTTAGATTTTCCATGGTATATATATAAGATTATCATGGTTATGAAACCGTGAAGGAGAAAAGAGTGTGGCTGGTTAACGTTGAAGTTGGAGAATATCCAACAGAAATCAACCGTTAGCATCGGATTCTCTGTTGCTTTTGTCTTTTTCAAAGTTAACTATCTGAAATGTTGTGTTCTGGTTGGTCCACCTGGGACACGTGACCAATATTTCTGCCATGTACTGTTAAAGTATAAAAATACTATACTATACGATCATATGAACGGTGGTGCAAATAGCATAAAGTGGACCAAAATCAAATTGATCAAATTGGTGCAAATATCATAATTGTTGCTCACATGTTTCTGTTCAGTGGGAGTTTACTGTTTTGAAGATTTTCATACACAAATAAATCTTAATAAGATATACAACTAAATTCACCAATATGAATGTGAAAAGATTTTGAGGACAATATTATTATTTTTTCTAACGTTTTTTAGTAAAAAAATGAGTTTCTTATAGTAATACACTATGATTAAAGGTTTTTTTTTTTCTAGTGTGTTTAGAATAAGTTTAAATATGTTTTAGTATTTTAAATTTGGCTATTATTTATAGTTTTTTAAATTAAAAATGGGTTTTTTAGTTTCTGGGTTTTGTGAATATTTTTTTTTGTCTCTTTACGTTACAATTGTTGTTCACGTGGTTAATGATATTCGTATTAAAATGTAACTAAAATACTCTTAAGAATTTTTTTTTTTTAATTTTTTACTAAAACATCCTTTTAATCATTCCAATTTAGGCCAAAATTTATTTTAGTTCTCCAAATTTAAAAGTAATTTAGTCTATAAATTTAAAATTAATTTTTTAGCATTCAAATTTAAAATTATTTTTTAGTCCATCAAATTAAAAAAATATATTTAACATCTCTAATTTAAAATTAAATGTAAAAGTTTTGCTTCATTCATCTTCTTCGTGGGGAAAAAAAATTTCAAGGATGAAAAAAAGTATAAAACTGGCCCAAAACGTATATATAAAATAGATTTAAGTCACTAAAATATCTTTTATAACACTTTTAGAAATTTCATTTATCACAATTTCAAATTTCCAAATTTTAAATTACTGAAAAATATTTTAAAATAAAATGTTTCATGATTTTTAACCACTCAAATCTAAAAAAAAACATCATATTTACACATTCTAATCACAACCATTATACTTTAATCTTAAAATAAAATCTTAAGAGAAAATTTTATTCATTACAATATAGCAAACAATTAATAAAGAAAGTAGAATATAAGAAAGGGATTAGATACTTGTGTTGTAATAACAATCACCCTTTATGATTGTTAAAAAAAGAGAAGATGAATTAAAAAAATAAAAGTAAAAAGATATTTCAAATACTATTTTAAAATTGCTTAAAAGTTAAATAACATGTTATTTACATCAATAAACTTCCAATCACATCAATTTTGAAAATCAAAAATAAATTTGGAAGCTGAAAACATACTTTTAAATTTGAGAAATTAAAAAATTAATTTTAAGTAGTTGTTTAAATACAAATTTGATCTATATTCTAGGGTTTAAAATATATTTTAGACAAAATAATTTAAAAAGTAAATTTACATTTCATTATTTTTTTGAAACAAATAATTGTTAACTTATATATTCTAAGTCATATCAACAATCACATAAGTGCGTTGACGTAATGAGAATTTTATTTTTCTACGATTTAACTTTTAATTTAGAGCCTTAAAAAAAAAGTAAGACACTAAAAGTTAAAATTACACATATTATATTGTAAATATCTATATGAAATCATCATTTTTATTATAAATAGAATGATAATATAAAAAAAACTTTGTCATTTATTTAAAGAGAAGGTATAGATATATATTTTTTTAATAGTTATAATATAAATTCATACAATTGGCATTATAATAAAGAGAAGTGACAAGGATGATTGATGTGATAAAATAAAAATAATATTATAAAAATATCAGAAAAAGTATTATATGATTAAATAAGGTAATTCATTTTTTAATATAAAGTCTTTTACATTTATATGGTTATTTTAGAAATTTCATAATTTTTTTAATATTTTACCATTATGTACCATCAAATCTTACAAAAGAAAGGGTTAAATTATATATATATAATTATTTATTCATTTAGTTCAGTTTCATCTCTTTATTATTTAATTTTTATGTTATAAGTTTAAAAGTTGATGCAACGTTTTTTTTTAAATTTAAAACCGTTACCAAAAATGTCATTAATGTAAAATCATATTTTTAATAGTTTATTTTAAATTTTCAATACACAAAATAAAATTATTATTTATAATCCAAGTATATAACGATAAAAATACAATCATTTTATTGGAAACATAATTTTGTTTTATTTATTTATTCGAAATATAGTTTTATTTTTCATTAAACTTGCAAAATTTTAATAAATTAATTCCAATTTAATATTCTTTAAGAACACATGATCTTTCCACTAAAAATTCAAACGTACTAAATTCACATTTTTTTTCAAGATATTAACTACCTTTGACTGAAAAATACAAACTTAAAGTACATTGCTTTCTTAATTTTATAATAGCTACCTCTTTAGAACATTTTCCAACACAATAATTTAACTAAATTGTTTGATTCTCTTTTTGCAGAGTCTTTTGTTATTATATAATATTTTAAAAAATTCATCTATTTCAATTTCAATATTAAAATCTTGAATTTTTTACTTTATTTATTTATAAATGTTATTTTATCTATCCGTCTATGCAAAATCCAAATTTAACTTGAAAAATAATTAATAGTCAAAATATGTTAATTATATATATTTATAAATATGATATTTGTTAAAAAAAATTTGGGTTTGTGATCACAGCTATGCTAGGTATAGAAGTTGCTTTCTATCTACGCGGATTTGAGTGGACACAAGAAAATCCACAAACAAACAAATTCGATGTGGGCCTAACCCATCTCAACACATCCCTATTTGCCACACAAACCTAACCCTAACCCTAATTTTAATCAAAGATGTCTACACTTTTTAATCAATCTCAAAATCTATAATCTAAACCTACTCCATTCAATTCATCTAGCTACACTTTTAATTTAATCAAATTCAATCCAAATAACCCCACTTGTATGAAAAGTTAATAAATCTAAATAAAAATATAATTATTCTTTATTAATTATTATGTATGGAATTTTCAAAAAACATACACGTCGTCAGGTGCTTTGATCCTACGACTTGTATGAGGATGACTTTTTGAAATCTTATGTGAGCATGTTTTTACTAGTTTTGTGGTCTTGTTTGTTCTGCAAGAACATTTATCCCTTGTTTGCTTTCATGGATGTACTGTTCAAGAGGAAGGATGTGAGTGGATATCCATGATTTGGATCAAGGGATGTGCAGGGAAGTGAAGGAGAGGATATACCTGTGAACAGTAAATATCCTCTCCCCTCAAAATGAAGAGATAAGTGGGTGTAAACCTCACTTCATGAGTTGAAAGTTCACTCCGTAATATGGTATCAGATCCATCTTGAGCCTATCCTAACGAGTATTTGTTGGACTTATCAAGCCACTTAAATTCCATTTTGTAATAAAATCAATTTTGATGATTAGTTTTACTCCAATAAAATGTAAGAAAGAGGTGAGTATAGTATTAGATAAAGGACGGTGATGAAGTGACGGAAGCATGTTAATTATAGAAAAGTTGGTGAATTTGATGCTTCTTAAAAAGTAGAACACTACTCGTGCTGCCTTTAACAAACCACAACTTGCATACAAAATGGTGGAACATACATGTCCATTCATCAGAGCTCTAAAATCAGAAAACCCTACAACACTTTAGATACCTTTTTCTTTTTTACCTTGCCTATTGCTTCATCTCAATATTTTGGATAATGGGATTCCATTCAAACCATATTCTATGTTTAAAATGGTTTTTGTATTTTTTTTTAAGTGATAAGTTGAAAAAATGCTAAACCTTTTTCTATTTCTTGTGGTTAAAGTGATAATATGGGTCGATTTGCTCTGTATAGATCCGTCTCGTGTTTGACTAAAAAAAATACACATGAAAACTTCACAATTTTGACCCTAACGACAATAGTTATGAAAAAAAAAGTTTTTATTTTTATTTTTTTGACTTTTGATGATGATTATATGAGAAATTGTCATTATTTATCACTTTTGCCGCGATCATGGGTCAATTGTTGTAAAAAAGTTTCATTTATTTACAAAACTATCATCACTTTTTTTTTTTTTTTCTGATGATGACTATTGTTAATTTGGGTCATAAAATTCAAAGTTTGTAGTAGTGTGGTAATTCAAGAATCTATTTATAAATTCTAAAATAACTATATCTAATCGATCTTTCTAAACAACACATTTCAAGTTAATTTTGTGGAATTAAATCTCACTTAATACAAGACACATTTCTCAAACAATTATGATAGACTTTTTAAATATCAAACTTATGAAAAAAAAAGTCATTTAGATCTCACACAGGACTAGAACATAATAATCACCAAAACGTTTTATTTCATATATATATATTGACGATCAATCATGTGATAATCATATATTTAATGAGTATAATTTATTTAATTATAAATTATTTATTATTAGTTTGTAAAGCAAGTTGAAATTCTTCTTTCTTATCAAATTTTTGTTAATACTAATTAAATAAATTTTGAAAAATTATGTGACTTTCAACAATAAATTATAGAGATAATGCCATTACTTACTTCGCACATTTCAACAAAAAGTATATTTTATCATAAAAATAGCCTTTAAGAAACTCTAATCAAAATTTTCAAAGTGAATCCATATATAATATATATCACATCATCTAAATATTTTTTTAAAATATACTTGACCATAAAAAATAATAATCTTTTTTATTTGAATGGAATTGAATCTTATAAAATATATTATATAATTTAGATTCAATTATTTTAATTTTATTATTATGATGATTTTTTCAATTTTGGTCACATATTTTAAACGTTCTCAAATTGATATAGGAAATAAATACACTTTTTCCGTATCAAATTGATAGTAATGACACCATAATAATGACATATCAAACTGATAAAAATGACCCTACAACAATAACATATAATAAACAATAAATGACTCATCATTAATTAAAATTGACTTATTGATGAGATAAAAACTGATACAAACACTAATTCCATAGAAGATTTTTTTTTTCTTCTAAAAATGAGATTAAATTAAAAATATTTATAATAGTAAAACAAGAAAAAAAAAGTTATTAAACCTATCATTTATAAAAAAAAGTGCAAAGACAATCATTTATTTAATAATAATGATCATAAACTATAAACACCTCTTTCTTTATTGATTATCACTAATCACCAAAGCTCATCAAGTTCTTACTGATATCATTAACTAAATTGATAACAATATAGAAGTTTTGCCTCCTCCTTCTCTAATTAGTTGTGATTTATCTTCACTAAAAAAAATTATTATATAAAAATTCATTTAAAAAATATAAAATACTTAATTATTATATTAATTAAATTAGATACTATTTAGTCACTAAAAGAATTATTAAAATTTAAATGATTGTTTATTATAATAAATAATATTTAAATTGAAGTCTAATTAATTACCAAGATTTTAACTATTAATTTTAAATATAAATAATTAATAGTTAAAGCATTAGTAACTAATTATATATCAATTTAAAAACTATTTATTAATAATATAAAATAATTTAGATAGGAATTTTTTTTTATCTTTAAATTAGTATCTTTAAAACATTAGTAAAAGTTATTATAGTAACTAATTGTTAAATTTTTTATTTAATAATTTATAATAATGTGGTGGCTAGAAATTCTTATATAATAATTGGAAGATGCTTAACTTTATTTATTATTTATGGATAAAAAATAATAATAATAAACAATATAATGATAAAATTTAGTTATGTACGTAACTCCAAGATTCTCCAACAATTCACCCATTTCAAGTTCATACGAAATGTTCATCCTTTTGAGATTATCACAAAATGATAGCATGAAAATCTTCCATAGATATAATCATTACCAAGTGATGAATAATTTCAGTGTAATTTAGGAGATTTATAGCCAACAAACACACATGAAAGTATATGAACAAAGGAATAAAAATGGTAGAAAAAAATGAATGCATGAGGACAAGAAAAAGAAGAATCTTGTGTTAGTGATGCATTTGAAGGAATGGAAAATTGTTGAAACATGGTGGCCACAAGTTAAAGTATGCTTCTTCATTATCATTATTCTCAAACAACAATCCATGGAAAAAGTGACTTCAAGACGGTGATGCCTTTTGTTTTTATACAAAAAGGATAATAAAAAAAAATTCAATTTTATATTAAAAGCAATGATTCCAAATCAAAAATGGAAGATAAAGATCATTGTGTACTATTCATATTAAAAGCAATTTTATATTTCTTTAAGAAGTAGGTGTCGAAAGAAAAAAAAACACCTCTTTGGGCCCAACAACATAATTGCTCAAGGATATATATTTCTTTTTCCACTCAATTTTTTTTCCTCTCACTACAATTTTTGTGTGTTTTTATTTTGTATTTTTAAATATTTTTTCTTACTAAAGTTTATTTCAAACATACAAGAAAATCATTAGATAAAAACTAATTTTGAACATAAAAAATAATTAGTTGCTATATTGATTAATCATATACTATTTTAGATACTACAAAAATTATTTACATCTGAATTAGTTTCTATTATTGATAAATGATTTATAAATTGATATCTAATTAACTACTAATTTTATAATATAAATAATTGATAGCTAATTAAAAACCAATTTATAAACTAGTTTATAAATTCTGGAGACAAAAAATAATTAGTTGTTATACTGACTAACTTATATATTATTTTAAAGAAAAAAAACTATTGATATTTAAATTAGTTTTTATTATTATATATTTGATAATATGTACATGTTCTATAATTAATTTAATTTCGCAAAATTTACAAAATTTTTGCAACTTCAGAAATTAATTTCTGAAATGATTTAAATTTATATTCTTAAACAAATAGTTATGCAAACAGTTATTATTTAATTTGAAACTTAGACTTCTAAAATAGATAATAAGACTATTGAGAATCAAATTTTGATGAAGATTAATATAATATATGATTACTAATTATAAAATGTGAAATAAATAAAGTAGTATGAAATAGAAAGATAAGAACATGTAAGTTATTGAGAAAATATAGGTAGAAAGAAGTGGATGCAGTGTGGACCGCAGCATGGACAATATTAAGTGCAGTTTGGCCCAGGTGAATGTGAAATCTTCAAGATCTCTCAATTGCTGCAACTACCTTTTTGTTTTGTTGCATTATTCCTAGGAGAGCTTTTGGTTAGTTTTTTTTTATCAGTAAAAATAAATAAATTTCAACATGACTTCTTAAAAAAGTTCAAAGTATTATAATATAACCTAAATTTATTTAGGCTTTTGCAAAAATTGTCTTTATTTCTTAATATAAGGTGGATAATCGATCATCAGTAGTCTTGACATCAAGCTAACAACAGATCTAAAGAATATCCGACGGCTAGTTCGAAAAATAACTCAAGAATCCAACAATGGAGCTAGGGAAACACACTTTTGCTAAACCACAATTAGTGAGGTCTTAATCAACAATAACATCTTTTTACTGGATTCTCGAAATAGTACATGTAATGAAAGAAAAAAACAAGGACAATTTGTACAAATTGTAGTTAGTTCAATAAATATAGTTATTCAATAAATGTAGTTCGTTGAAGGTGAGCGATGGTAGATGGTGGTGATTCGGGCTCCGTTGACCGTTTGAAGCTTTGTCGCACGAGATTTGGAATTAAAAGCGAGATTTGGTGACGACGAACACGACAGTAGGGGTTGCAACAACGGCGAGCGCGAACGATGGTTGCATGAGGTGAGCGCGAAGACAACTGTAGTGACGATATCTTCAACAACAAGATCTTAAACAAAAGCGACGCCATTGACGGCGAGGAGAACAGGTGCGCATGAAGGACACACCTGCAACGGAGGTGTGACCGGTTGAGAGACAATTTAGGGCTTTTTTTAGGGTTCACAATTTCACTTGTTTTGTTTTGTTTTTAAACTTGTCCTCCGATCCATCCTCCATGATAGATGGTGTTGGTCTTTTAAATTTGATTTATTATTTAATTAATTTCGGTTCAAATTTAATTTTACTTAAGAAATTTACAGATTTTATTATTGAAATTAAAGTTTAATTTTAATTTGCTAAGGAATTTATATTTGGAGATATAAATGTTATATTTATAGAGAATTGAAAATTCAATTTTAGTTTGGAATTGGGATCCATTTACATAAGTGTCAGCTTATAAAATGCTATAATTTTGAAAGAAAATTTCCGTTGTGGTGATGTCCGACGGAAGCTAGATTTATTATATATTTTATATTATATTGTCGGTTATGTGTAGGTTTAGCCTCCAATAATTACAATTGTGGTCTTGGTGGAAGAAAGTTAGATTTATTACATATTATATTTTTATATTATATTGTCGGTTTTGTATGAACTTAGCCTACAATAGTTGCATGGGTTAAACCTACGCAAAATAGTGTGGGCTTTCAATTGCGACACAAGTGTGTTTGTGTCGATGAGTTTAACATCTATTGTTTATGCGACGTTAAGTTCACGAAAATATTTATTTTACAGTCGATATTCTCCTATTTTTATGTGTTTTTGGTCCACTCAAATTCAATGATTTTGTATAGTGATCATATCTTTATGGAGAAAGACACATGTTACATAACAACTTCTCCAAAAATCTTTCAAAAAAATTGAGGAAATAATAATGATTAAGCTATAACTCAATTTATTATTAGATATAAAACATAAATGATTTCTCTTGGTTGTTGACTCTAATTATAGGAGAGATATCAAACTAAATTGCTTCTTCTTGTTAGAGTCTCAAGGTCTCAAACCTCTTTCAAACTTGCAAATCAAACTTGCAAATGAAGTTTTGTGTGAATTCTTATTTCTCTTTAGTGTATATTACTTTGTTCAACCATAAACTATTACAACATAACCGAAGAATATTATAATTTAATTCACTCACATTTAAGAAGAAACAATTTCAACATACCTATGAATTACAAAAATATGTTTTTTTTTTTAAATTATTCAAATAAATAATTTAAGATTTAATACAATTATCATCAATATTCTTTCCCTTTTTATAAATCAAATCTTAGACACATGTTAATAAATCTTTATATGGAATATGTGAAATGATAAACTAAAATCCATTCAATATAATATAACATACATTTGCAAATTTTATAAGTATAACACTTAGAATACTAAGTACAAATGACTTATCAACTAAATTTTAAAATTATAATCATCTTTGTTTCATTTCTTTAACCACCATAATCGTCCTTTTGTTTTCTATATATGGACTTTCTTTCTCAAGCGTACATGTGCACATTTACACTTTTGTTTCCTATATATTGACTTTCTTCCTCAAGCACATGTACACATTTACAAAGCCCTTAGAGGGCAAGAGATGAAGTTAATGTTTACTATACAGTTTTTTTTTTTCTAACACAGGTTCATGTTTGGTCTTTGATATTTTCAAAGATATCATTAGTGACTTTCTCGTTCTCTGACGGGTGCCTTGAAGTCTTGGTATGTATGCATTCGATTTAATGTCACTATAAGGGTTGATCGTTGATCTTTATGTTTTTTCTTTAGTTGGTAGTATTGGGGTAGGCAGTAGGAGATTTCATTTTGGTTATGTGTATGTGAAAATGTACTATTTGTCCTCTTTTACTCTATATAAGGGTTAAACCACTCTTTAAGTGCGCTTATTAATTTAATGATCAACATCCCTTTAATTAATTTTATAATTTTAACACTATAAGAAAATTTAGATTTAGTGTTCGCCAAAAATCGATGCAAATGACAAATAGGAAATACTAACTCGAGATTAGCATAAGACAAAAAATCAACTCTGTATGAGTAAACATTATAAAGGAGATAAATGTGAATGCGATATATGGATAAAGAAGATAAGTGTGAATGAAAGAGATAATCAGAAGAATGTGAGTGATGAAAATGAGTGTGAGAAGATTTATATAGAGAGTAAAATAAGAAAATTGTGATGAAGATGTCCTTACCGGTAATCAACATGAAATCTTCAACACGCCTTCTCATGTTGAGACATTTCAACTCGTGTATAATACTATATATCTATAAGTGATTCAATAACGATCTTAAAGATTCCACATCAACTAAAAATAAAAACATTTCCTAGTATATAAATTGATACAAATATCATCTTATAAATTAATTTTGTAAAATTAAAGTAATGAAAGTAAAGATTTATTTTGACTGATATTAGATCATAAGAAATATGTACTTCTACGAACGATTTCTCATATCTCTTACATGATAGTTGGAGGAGACAACCAATCATCATTTTCCCAACATTTTACAGTATTCATCATTAATGCATAGGCCAAACAATAATAAATGCTTAGTGATAAGCCATTCTTTTCAGCAGAAATTATGTACGAAGGGATAAGGCTGGTTTCTGTCTCATCTCAAAATTATTGTTTTTTTCTTATCACTAAATACAAACAAACACAAACCTATCACACCTGATATACGTATTTAATCTCAAATCTACAATGTTCCTATACACCAAAAGTCTACGTGTTTAGTTATCAACCATAAAATCAGATTCTAACAATATTATTCAACTTAAACTCCAAGTCATATTTAGATTTTTATGATTTATTCTTACACATTATATTAATATTTTATTGATATAATATGCTTTTATCTTTTAGAATTATTTATAAATAAGTATAATATATTTTTTTTATGTAATGATAGATGATTGTTGTTATTTAAAGTGTCAACTTAATTAAGATGCCAAATTGTATAATAATACTTAAAATGAAGTTGAGATGCCAAGTTACATAACACTAAAAAAAAAAAAATCATGAAATTAATAGAAACCAATTTTAGAGACAAAAAATAATTAGTTGTTATAGTGACTAAATTAGAGACCATTTTAGAGATTAAATAAATTTTTGGTTTCTAAAGTAGTTTCTATTATTGTTAAATGGTTTTTAAATTGGTATCTAATTAGCCACTAATATTTTTGTTACCAAATTTAGAATCTAAATAATTGGTAGTTAAAAGCTTGGTAGCTAATTAGGTACCAATTTTAAAACTATTTAAAAATAATAGAAATTAATTTAAAAACCAATTTTTTTTTAATTTTTAAAATAGTTTCTAATTTAGTTACAATTGTAACTAATTATTTTGTATAAAAAATTGGTTTATATTTAATGATTTTTGTTTTGTAATAATAACTAAGATTAAGTTAAAAAAAAAACTCACTTTCATATAATTTAAAAGTGAGATAAACATGATAATATCAAAATAATGGTAACATAATTAATCATGAGTGAATCTTCTATAAGAAGACACAGCCAAAATGTTTTGTTTATATTTACAACATGGAACTGTTCTTGGTTGGCTATGCAGCAGCCACAGTTGCAGCACTCCTCTGCGTAGTTTTCCATCGCAGAAGATGTTGCACGCACCCCATCTTCACCGAATACCCTTTTGTTGGAATGCTCCCACAAGTTCTTTGTAATCTGTGGCATGCCCATGATTATTCAACTCAGGTTTTGAAACAACATGGAGGCACTGCTGAGTTCGGTGGACCATGGTTTACCAATATGAACTACTTGGTCACTTGTGATCCCCTCAACGTGCACCACATGCTGAGCAAAAACTTCCACAACTACGTCAAGGGACCCGAGTTTCGAGACATTTTTCAGGCTTTTGGAGATGGGATTTTCACTGCTGATGGAGAAGCTTGGAAATACAGCAGAGATCTCTTCCATTCTTTGTTCAAACATAAAAGCTTCGAGGTTTTGCTGGAGAAAACCATTCACAAGAAGGTGCAGAATAGCCTACTTCCTGTATTGGATCATGTGCAACAACAAGGGAGGGTGGTGGATCTTCAAGATCTCTTCAACCGCTTCACTTTCGATAACATATGTTCTACAGTTCTTGGACGTGACCCTGAATGCCTTTCCATTGATTTTCCAGAAGTTGCAGTTGAGAAGGCTTTTAACCAAGCAGAAGAGTGCATATTCTACAGACATATAGTGCCAAAGTCTGTCTGGAAGGTGCAGCAATGGCTTCAAATTGGGCAAGAGAGGAAGATGACAGAAGCGTGTAAGACGCTTGATGAGTTCATATATTCATGCATAGCGTCTAAGAGAGAAGATCTTATGGAAAATGAAACAGGGAAAACTTTTCAGGTTGACTTGTTAACAACTTTGATGAGAGAAGGAAAGGGAAAGGGAGAAGCACACGATGATTCATTTCTAAGAGATGCTGTGTTCAATCTTTTTGTGGCTGGGAGAGATACCATAACTTCAGCTCTCACGTGGTTCTTTTGGCTTGTTGCTACAAACCCTTTGGTGGAAGCCAAGATTCTTGAAGAGATCAAAGAAACGTATGGAAGAAATGAAGAGAAATCAGAGGTTTTAAGTGTGGAAGAAGTGAAAAAACTAGTTTATCTGCATGGTGCTATATGTGAAACACTGAGACTGTTTCCTCCTATACCTTTCGAACGCAAGCAAGCCCTTGAAGCTGACATGCTTCCTAGTGGTCATGGTGTTGATTCCAGAACAAAGATACTGTTGTTTTTGTATGCAATGGGAAGGCTTGAAGAAACATGGGGAAAAGATTGCATGGAGTTCAAGCCAGAGAGATGGATATCGAAGAGAGGAGGAAACGTTTATGAACCGTCTTACAAATTCATTGCTTTCAATGCAGGACCAAGGAATTGCTTGGGGAAAGACTTGTCCTTCATCCAGTTGAAGATGGTGGCAGCAGCTATTTTGCGGAATTACTGTGTGAAAGTGGTGGAGGGTTATGTTGCTTCTCCTAGCCTCTCTATTGTTCTTCTTATGAAGGATGGTTTGAAGGTAAAGATCACAAAGAGAAAATTTTAGTTTGACTTCAAAATTTGGACAGACTCAGTACAAAAACGTGTCTTGTCTGTTGTGTAATGGCTTGTGTGTGTGTGATTAGAGCATTTGGTTTGGGAGAATAATGCTTTGCTTTTTCAATAACTTCACCAATGGGAGGGTGTCTACTTTTGACGAGCATAACTTTTGTTTTTCTTGGGAATTTTTTCTGGAGATACAAAGATTCATGTAAGAATTACTAGACCACTTTCAATGGAAATTTAAGGATAAATGCATTTCTATTTATAGGCGTGAAAAAAAAAATATGGGTAAAAGATGGTACAACCCTTATACATTTTCAATACTTAGCACTCAAATTTACAAAACAAAAACGACATCCCCTCCTACACATTAGACCACACACCTAACAAACCTAAAATAAATCACTTGTTTTTAATCGAAAACATGCAAACTAGGAGATTAAGACACCAATCTGAAAAGAAAAAAAGCGGAAGGAATTTGGATGTTATCCAGGATCAGACATTCAATTGAGTCATGGAGAAGATTTCAGAATGATCAATCACTTCTCCTTTAAAAATGTGTTTATTCCGATGTCGCCAAATCTCACTTACCATAACAATCCAAACGTTTCATAAAATTAAATCAACAGATGTAGGAGCACCAAACAAATTAAACTGCAAAAATGTGAGATAACAACAATCTCGTTAACTGAGTTCAACCATGATTAAACAAAGTATAGATTCCAAACAAGTCAAACAAATCTGCATTCAAAAAATAAATGGCTTCCAGACTCTTCTTTCACCCCACAAAAATAACATAAAATATTATCTAACACGACCCCACATCTTGTGAACTTGACTTTGGTAAAAATCTTATTTTTGAGAATCTTCCAAATAATAACATGAATAGCAGAGAGTGTTACTCAAGGCATGGTTTTCCACTGTAGATGAAGCGAAAGAACAACCATATAATGCTATAGAGAAGAATGAAGAATATGATATGAAAAGTAAAAAATCCTCAAAAAAACTCAAAACCCTAAATCATAAAACATAAAAGTAAATAAATCCAAACCCTACAACGTTAACTAAAAGCTTAAAATATTGAAAAATTCCTAAAATAACGAAGATTAATTATGAATAAAATTAACAAATATATCATATGAATAATATCTCTATTTTAAAGATGTTCAAAAGAAAAATCTTATATTATCTATAATAATAGTTTTGATTCAAAGCTTTAAATGTTATATTTTGAAATATAAAATTGGCGACTACTATTAAATTTTTGGATCTGTCCTTTTACTATTCTATTATTGTACCTTTAAGATATCCTGATTTTAATATTTTAAAATATATTATTTTTTTTAAAAATATATTAAAATTATTGTATTTTAAAGACACCGACAACACCATAAACGTATAAGAGAATCTGAACTCATGTCTCATCTATTTGCCTCATCTATATTAATCTTGAAAACTATTTTAGTCTATGATTAAATTAATTATTGTTTAAACTAATTTGAGTCAATGGCTTACGAGCAAAAAAGTGTTTAATTGCTTTGTTTTAAGTTCAAATCATATCAATTTTATTAATCATTGATATGTATATATAACATGGTCTAATCTAACATGTGCCTTTGCCACAATATTTTCAAGATTGCATAGTTTTTTAGCAATCTTTGTTGTTTTTTTTCTACTATCATGATAATTTGATATTATTAACACATTAAATAAGAAAAAAAAGAGTCTTCGAAATTGCAACGTGAGAAATGTTTAAAATAATGTAAAGAAAATTCAAAGTTACTGGGACCTTAAACCTACCACTACGGATTCCAAGCTGTGCCATAACAAATAGTTTTTCATTTTTTGGTGAATTATTTATTATTACCATTTTTTTTTAATTTTCATTTGTTATTTATTCTTTTTCTTAGTTTTCAATATCTATTATTATAGCTTCTTCCACGCTCCCAACTTGCGTTCCAATGGAACCCAACTCTGTTGAAGTTGAAAGTGACCATGAACGTGCATGAGCTGTTTGAAAGCTCCTCATAGTTCAGGTATATATAAACCTAAATAAATAGTTTCCATTTCCATTTAATAAAAACCAAAATAATTTACGTTTATTTTATTTTGGAATGAATTTCAGTGTAGAATAGAAAGAATGATATAAGAAAAATATCATGTAAATATTACAAAGTGAACTTTAAGTCTAACTCAACCCCATAAAATCGACTCATAAGGTTGAGGTTTACACCCACTTATATACAATGAAATGTCCTTATTTCTAGTAGATGTGGGATCTCCAACACACCCCTCACGTCGAGAATGATAGATAGAAGCTCGTGTGTGGGAGAACAAATTATGGATGGTGGCCTGATAAACCCAACAAACACTCGTTAGGATATGATCAGAATGACTCTGATACCATATTAAGAAGAAGGAAAAATATGAATATTTTTGGAAGATTGGCCTAACCTTATATTGTTCCAAATTATATGAAGAAATAGAAAAATTTTGAGAGGTTGGAAGCTCGTGCCTCTAATTATATGTTGTTGTAGAAAATAATTTAGATTTCAGTAAAATATTATTTATTTTATACTTTTAACGAGGAAATTCATTAATGGAGAAAGTGTAACACAGTTTTCAATAATTTTATATGACATAAATAAAATAGTATTTCATTTGATGATTCATAGAGATTTATGTGTACTATGAATACATGATGATAGTTTTAGGACCACCTAGATACGAGGAGAATACGATGACCATGTTTGGTTTTGCAGCTGCTACAGTTACACCACTGTTATGCTTCTTACAGTACTTCTTCCATCCAAGACTATGTTGCAGACACCCCTCTTCACATATTACCAAGATGCTAGACAAAAAAATAATTAATTGATATATTAATTAAATTAAAATTTATTTTAAAGACTAAAAAAATTATTAGTTTTTAAGTTAGTTTCTATTATTAATAAATAGTTTCAAAATTCACATCTAATTAGTTACCAAATTTTTTCTACCAAATTTAGAATATAAATAATTGGTAGTTAAAATCTTTATAGCTAATTAAATACTAATTTAAAAATTATTTATCAATAATAAAAACTAATTTAAAAATTAATAATTTTTTTAGTCTCTAAAATAGTTTCTAATTTAATTATTTAACAACTAATTATTTTTTATCTAAAATTGGTTTTTATTCAATGATTTTCTTGTAGTGTATATAATTTTTAAAATATTAAGTTTAAAATTAAAAATATATAATAAAGGTTAAGTTTAAAATTAAATAATATTAAAAAAAATTAAAATAATAATATTAAGAGTGATAATATAATTGTATAAAAAATGTGGATTTTTAGTGTATGATTCCTTTCTGAAAATCCGAATCTCAAACTTGAGAGAATAAATTGGAAATGTTTCTTTTTACTTAAATCATCTTATATATAGAATTTAAACTCAAGAGTAAAGTATTTATCTATGGCTTTAGTGTTGAATAAAAATATAGAAACACTACTAAAAGATTATTAAAAATAAAAAAAAAAAAAATTATTTTAGAGATTAAAAAATATTAATCTTTAAATTATTTTATATATTATTGATAAATAGTTTTTATTATTAATAATTATTAGAGTTTAGAATTTTAAATAAAAAAGGAAAGAGAAATGTCATGAGAAAAGGAAGTAAAGGGCAAAATTGTCCTTTCCATCTTTATGAAGGTGCAGTAGCAAGCATGGAGGTGGTGCAGGAAGAAATTGCCTTTTCTTCTTAACTCTCTATTTTTTAAAAGCTGGTCGTAGAATACAATGAGATGGAAACATAGAAGAAAATATTAAATTAAAGACTGTTTCTTCCTGCACTTTCATATCTTTTTCTGGCACCTCCATATACAAAATGAAAATACATTTTTGTCCTTCTTGTGCCATCCCCATAGAGTAACTTTTGGATTATGTAATCCGAAAACGCATTTGAAAAAAGACTTCCGGATTACATAATCCGGAAGTTAAAAAAGATTTTCGGATTATGTAATCCGGAAAGTAATAATGCATCTGAAAAAAGATTTCTGGATTATATAATCCGGAAGCTAATTACAAATTTGAAAAATGACTTCCAGATTATGCAATCCAGAATATTACAGAGGGGCATTTTTGGAAATACAAAAATGTATGGAGGTGAAAGAAGAAGCCATGGAGGGGTAGGGAGAAGCAGCTAAATTAAATCTATTTACAAATGAATTTAACATCATCCAACCCAATATCTTAAAACATTAAACGTGGCTTTATTTCATTGATATTTTGTCAAAACGTGTATGTTATATACTCTATTATATGTAAGCAAAAAATAAAAATAAAAATAAGATCTTAAATGAGTGTTTTAATTCTATTTATTAACCTTCAAAAAGCATGTTGTTAACAGATTTATATCATTTTCAAAACGTCATTTTCTATATAACATTATCTATCTTTTTCTCTCTACTGTTTCCATGATTTGAAGATGAAAAAGATTGATTTGAATTGAAAGAGACCGAAAAGAGAGATTATTTAGATTCAGGAAAAAAAAAGTGGAAAGTAAAAAAAAAAAAATTATGAAAATTTGTGAATATATGTGTGTGATTAATAAAATTATTTTTTTAATTGATGAAATTATAAAATTATAACTTTATTTTTGTGATTAAAATTAATTTAAAATGAAATATGATTAGGTATTTGGATAGGGAAATTATTTTTGGTTTTCTTACTATAATCCGTGAATTCAGTAGAAACAAAATAGAAATTATCTAATACATGCAAAATTCATAAAGATATATTTTAATAAAATTAAATAAAATTTGAATAGTAATAATTGATCTTTTTTGAATGAATTATAAATTTTTAAAACAATAAAATAATCAGAAATTGGTGTAAAAATTAAATGATAAACTTAAAATGAATGATGATAAGTTATATACCTAAGCGGCGATTTCCGTTCGTACGTAGTCGGTGGTCGAGCGGAAGACCAATATGATCGTCAGTCGATAAAGCGGCGATCTCCGTGTGTATGTAGTCGGTTGTCGCCGAACGATGAAGCGGCGATCTCCGTTCGTACGTAGTCGGTGGTCGCGGAAGTTGTGCATCATCGTCGTCCTTGAAGAACAGAAGGTCATTGGAAGTGAGGGGCGATGTGGATGAGGACACGTGGAAGGCCAATATGATCGCCAGTCGATAAAGCATTGCGTAGTCGGTGGTCGCCGAAGGTATGCATC
>Ga0123342_1001636_pt1 | contig 37647 bp, 19 predicted proteins | sample Turbeawhitnodule_FD_89960 | JGI IMG/M metagenome (GOLD analysis project Ga0123342, IMG submission 89960) | Root nodule microbial communities of legume samples collected from Mexico - Turtle bean Mexico white nodule | ecosystem: Host-associated > Plants > Roots > Nodule | place: Mexico: Nepantla...
GGTTCATTGGCATTTTATAGGAGTGTAATTGCCACAAGTGATTGTAATTATTATTATTATTATTATTATTATTATTATTATTATTATTATTATTATTATTATTATTATTATTATTATTATTATTATATTATTATTATTATTATTATTAATATATTATTATTATTATATCTACAGCATTACTTACATACTTTACTAAAATTAAGACATAGTTAATAAGTTACTCCCTTCTTTTTACTCATAAATTAAAAATGGCAATAAATACATATATTTTATATAAAATAATATCATCGCTCTCTTAATAATGGAATTATATTTACTCCCATTATTTTCTATAAGATTAAAGCAATTTATGTGAGAAAAAATTTAAAAAGTAATTAATAATACGGAAGAGCATAAATGATTATTACATATGTTAAAGGAGAGAATATTATTTTATTTTACTTGGAGTAAAATGGTTTTCATCAAATCATTTAAAATAAATTGTACTCGTTGGATTATGAGGTTATATTGATATATAAAATTAGTAAAACGGTTGATAAAATCCAAATCGATCTATTCTGGGGGGTTAACTGAAAAATTATATGGCTTGATCTAGTTCATATTTTAAATGAACAAAAAAATAGTCTAAGTCAGCTTTGTATTGAAAAAATGAGATATTTTTGTTCAATTTAAAAAAAAAAAGATTAAAAAGTAATTCCAAACTTAAATGCGTTATAAAAAAATTTAATTTTTAAAAGTAAGTCATTTTTTTATTTTAGATGTAATGATTTTATATATAAAGTTTAACACATAAATTTTATTTTCTCAGCTATATTAATATATACTCCTGTGTAATTTCTATGTTTCTTCCGGATCTTGTTTTGTTATATAGTTTTCTTCGTTTTTATCATTTTAAAATGAAGGTTCGGTGGAATAACTGCTTTGAAAGTTATTTTATCTCACTTTTTGTTTTCTTTGCAACTTTTTCACAATGAAAGACCGTGACTTAACTGAATTAAATAATAGAGTAGATTATATCATCATTTTCAAGCTATTATTTTTAATCAGAATGGTCGCACTACTAATTTTGTTTACAACAGTTCAGTATCACATTAGATTATGAAAGCTCAAAATGTAAGGAATTCATTCATATATATAAATAAATCTTATTTATTTATTTTACTTAATTCAAAACTTGATCACTTGACCCATTATTTTAGTACTCTCCAATGAAACACTATTGTAAATTATCCCTAGAATCGGGGACAATATTTGTACATGGTCATGGTAAACTTAATAGCAATATTGTAATGGGTCAACTCAACATAATGAGAAAGTAATTATTATGGTTGGTTTTATTCTATCACAGAAAATCAGTGCAAGAATTGCACATTAAGGTGAGATATTCCAAAAGCAACCGATCCTGTCTTTGACTATACAGACAAAATGCGAACATAAAAAAACTGAGAATAGAACACAGCAACAATATTTGACTACAATCTATTTCCCCACCAAATTAGAAATTTTTTCCGCGTTTTCTCAGTTTTCTTCGCAACAATAATTCATAAAGTGGCGTAGAACATCGCGTTAAGCGCTTTTTTTTTTTTGGTAATTTTACCATTTTTTTAAATTACTGAAATGAATAAATTGTGCATAAAAGGCGATTTCATTTTATATTTATAAACATATTTATATATTTTTTTTTTTAAAATTAAAGTTTTTGTTAAAAACAATTTCGATTTTACTATTATCATTATAATAAAATCAAATCATATGAAAAAACACTAGTTTAATTTAATTAAACTTATATTTTTAAATTAATTTTAATAGTTATAATAATATTTCTAATATTTATTATAATTATAATAACAATAATAAATATTACTAGTAACAAGATTATAATAATAATATCATCAATTTTTATTATTAATATAATTATTATAATAAAACTAAAATCTTTTGGAGAAGAACGAGTTGAAGTAGTGTTTCTTCGTATAATTTCAGTTTTATTTTTTCTTAAATATAAATTATATTTGCAAAAATGATCTATGCAAAATGAAGTCATCTATTCAAGGATGATTTATTTTATTCCGTAATTTTCTTAACTTTTACTCATTTTAGTAATTTAGAAAAGGAACACTAATGTGGTTAAAAGACCATTTTTAGTTTTTTGATTCAATTATGGTCCATCACTGTGGCTTTAGTTAATTTTTATTTAATTCAAAATTAGGATGTGTTTCGTAACAAAAACGAAATAAGAAAAATTATGGTAGAGTTAAAGTAATATAGAGTTGCTTTTTACTTTATAAAAAATTAATTTTGAAGTGTTTTACAGAAAATAATTTTGAATTTTTATTTATTGTACTTTCTTTCATTTATATTCACACAGTACTGTCATTTGTCAAGATTATATTGCAGTTTACATTTTAGTTTTATTATTTAATTAAGAAGAAAAGGAGGGAAGATAGTTGGCTCCAACACAAAAAATACTATTCTGGAAGATTAATTATAAGCCCAAACTTGAAAGGCCACAAGGCTGAAATCAGACTAGTCCAAATTAGATGAGAGAAATTATTTTTTTTCCACCTTTAATTCAAACTAAAATTCTTTATTTTTCAAAAAAGACTTCCCACAACCCTTAATTCTAGTGAGGAAAAAGTTTTTTCAAATTTTTCCTTCACCCATACCTTCTCTTTAACCTTCATATTTTTTTTTCAATTCTCATAATACTCTTCAATTAAAATTAACAAAAATTTAATATACATTAATTTTCTTTTAATAAAAAATATATAAAAAAACTAAAAATTCAAGATGTGTCAAATAAAGTTTTCTATAAAAAACGATGTTAATAAAATATCACATTTAAATTAATTTTTGTATATTTTAAAAACTGTTTGATATTGTTTATTTTTAAATACTATAAAAAATTAAATAAAAATATTAAGTTATTTGAACTAATTTGTGTCATAAAAATATAAGTTAAAAATAATTAAATTATTTCTCTTCAAAATAATGAAAAAAAATAATAAAATAAAATATAAATATATTTAAAAATATGTTTACTTTTATTATTAGTTTGAGAAAAATAATATTTTATTTTTCTACATTTTTAATCATTATTTTGGAAGTCAAAAAATCAAGAAAAAAATGAAGTGTAAAAACGGAGTGCGAAACTACACAAAATAAATTTATATTGGTACTGAAAATATAGAATACAACAAATTTTCTTACCAATTGTCTCATACACGCTCAAATGATAAAATTGCTCTCTCAAACGCGATGGCTGGAAAAGAATGAAAGTATCACGACAGATACGATTGCAAAGAAAGTATGAGGATGCGGAAGTGTAACTGAGATTATTTAGAAATATGAAATTATGTTTCATTTAAAAATATTTAAAAAATATTTAAAAAATTTAAAAAGGTTAAAATTGACTTTTTAAAATTGAGGTGGAGGTGCATTAGAAAGGTGGGGAGGTGTTGGGAGAATTTTAAGTTTTTCATATGAAAAAGTTTAAATATTTTTCCGCTTGGACAATAAATTCTTTGAGGCCCTTTAAGCTCAATGTGCGAGAAATGGATAAGAAAAAAGTGCATGATATAATGATAGATAAGAAATTACATTCATAATACAATAGTTTTAATACACTTTGAAATAAATGAATTTCTCATCATTTGATATACTAAGATAAAAAAAATTCTCTACTTTTTTTATCTTATCCACATAGAGATGTTTTAGTGCATCGTAATATGCCTGATGAGCGGGTTAACGATCTCACATATTTAACATCAACAACTTTAAAACGTTGTTCTTCGTTATAGTTTGGTTTTGGCACACGTCCTCCTTTTGTTGCTGTGAAAGAAGCTCCATTCTCAAATGCGTCTTTTACGGAATGAAACTCCCATGCATCTCCATTTGTATTATTATTCTTTCTCCATGTCACCTAGGCACGTTAAATCATAAAACACTATCAAATCAAAGAGGCTTTCACACATACCCAACTTTTATGAGGTGTTATTAATTGGATATTAAGTAGTTGAAATGGAAATGCCAAAATTGCTTACCTCCTTGTTCCCTCTTGTTGGTGCTATAAAAAGATTAGCTTCACTTTTGAGGCTAGGTCTCATACTTCCACCAATGGCATATTGCAGCCAACCTAAGTAAAGATTGTTCACTACATGTGCATATCCATGACGAATCCTGGAATTTTTTATTCATGAGAAAAAAAATAAACTATGAAATGTACTTAAGTGTTTGTTTAGATTGATTTATTACTTAAATAATTAATTACCTTGGCATGCGTTGATTACAATTAGGTCCAAAGTGATTATATACGACAGTAACTTTCATGTTCTGATCTCTCACATAACCATCATCATGTCCAAGAAGCATAACCTTGTCTTGATTTCTAAACCAGTTATTAGATATAGTGACATCAGTCGAACCTCGTGTTACATCAAGTAGACCATCTTGACAATTGTAAAGTGTATTATGATCAATCCAGATCTTTGAAGCAGTAACTAATCTTATTGCATCTCCATCTACATGACCCAGAGAAATCACCTTTCCTTCTGGTCCCATTGTAACCCCTGGAGTTTGAGGTTTGCAATGATGAATTCGAATGCCATGGATGATTATATTTGTGGCCTAAAAGTAAAAGAAATAAATAAATAAAGTTGTTCATTAAGTGTTAACTTGTATGAACAAAAATTGAAATGTTGTGTGTGAATATTTTATTTCGATAAATAAGTGAATAATTACCTTAAAGATCATTAAACATGCATTTTTAGCAATGTCAACATTAACACCTCGACCATCAATGGTGGTAAAACTACTAATAAGAAGGGGTCTCTCGAGTTTAATATGCATGTCTCTTTGGAATGTAATCCACACTTTACCTTGAATTACAGAAGCTCCATACCTTAAGGTACCAGGCTTGGGGTTTATAGGATCATCACTAGAGTCAATAACTTTATAATGGACGAGGTCTTCACCAATGTTGTTTATCATCTTGCCAGCATAGCCTATAGAACATGTTGCTAGTTGAGGTCGTTGAATCCTCCATTTAGGATTCAATTTCCAACATTGATCGATCACATTCATTTTCAATTCATGTATTTTAGATTGTTTTGCAACACTAAAATTTGAAAAGAGAACACCAATAATAATAATGTTTAAAGCAAAATGCCAATAACTAAAAGTAATATTATGAGATATCATGGTAAAAGATTGTTATAATCGATGAATGTGAATTATAAAAAAAAATATTGAAAAGAGAAGATGTTTGATAGTATGATTTGAAAAATTGTAGTGTAAAAGGTGATTATATAGAAAAGATTTATCTTCGGAGTTAGTTTAAGTTGTTTTCCCAAGTTATGGCCAATGAGGTATTCCTTGCTAAAGAAAAACTATGAACAGAAATATGTAACTAAGTCTGCTTAATTAATTTAAAATGCTAACTCTAAGTTGTAACAATAACTTAAATTTAGGCAACTATAGAAGTAAAATTAGAAAAATGCTAAAATTAGACAATAACCTAATTATTTTTCAAAATGCTAAAATTTAATTTGAAATTCATTAAAAAATATTTTAAAGTTAATTTAACATCCTATAAAATTATATAGCGTATGTCGTGTTCTTATTAGATTATATTAGTCGCATTGACATTTGTTATATTTAGATTTGTTTTTCATACACCGATATAATTTGTTATATTTCTAAACCAAAAAATAAAATATTATTAAAATTCATAAACTGATATATTTCTTAAAGTCAGATTCCTCTATTGATATATTAATAGAAAAATCTCACTAATTTCATAATAGCCTATTAAACAGTATATTTTTTTAATGAACATTCTTCAACACCCATTTCATCGTGATAAATAAAAATAAATTAAAAATTTAGGAAAGAAGACAAAAAAATATAACATTTATTATTTTAATAATAACTATATGAAAACTAAGCTCTAATTAACTCACAGTAAAACGTCCCTTCCAATGCATGTATAACTAACAGCTAGTTTGTTTCCGTGGAAATTTTGCAAGCAAAGAAAAATATTAGTGAGAAAACCAAAAAATAAAATATTATTAAAATTCATTAAGGTAAAAAAAATTGATTTTCCTTTCTTAACAAAAATGTAAAGATTTATGAGAAAATAAGAGTTAAATATATATTATATAATTATTAAAAATTTATATAATATCATTAAAAAGTTAAAATTATTCTTAATTTTATTTGTACCAAATATTTAATAATATTATTAATAAAAGTAAATGAAAAAATAAATATAGTTATTTATTATAATAATAATATTAATCATAAATATAAATATATAAATTTAATTTTTGTTTTTTATTTTTTTATTTAAATATTTTAAAAACAAACATCAATTTGTAAAATTATATTACAGAATCATTCTAACCCTCGCAAATTTAAATAAATTTTATTTACAAATCTATTATAACATATTTCAATCAAAACAATCTCATTTTCATCTCAAATCACTCTAAACGAAGTTCTGCAGATCACTTTAAACAAATCACTTTCATCCTATTCAAACCCACCGTAAGTAACTTACGGAAAAATCAGCTATCTAAAATTATAATAAAAATAAATATATAGTTAATAAAATTTAAAAATAATTAAATAAGAATGATAAAATCTGAAAGAATAAAATGTTTTAAAGAATTAAGTAGATTGCATTATTAGAGATATAAAGGAAGTGAAGATGCGGCGACCAGCAGCTGAGGTTGCCAGGTTGTCCGTGAGAAAGTGAGTGTTGCAATACCAATCTGTTAACATACGACAAAATTAAATTGATAAGACTGAATTATGGGTTATGAACGAAAAGACGCATGTTCCATCCGTGTTTTCTTGTGTTTTGTGCGATTGAATGCTGTCTTCTGTTCACTCTCTTGCTATGTCCCCACAACCAAATGTCTTAGTTTAAAGAAATCAAATAATGACCAGCAGAGAACGAAAACCATAACAAATAGGCTTTCAAAAATTTGTTTCTTTTTAAATTAATTTAATCGGATTCAAACTCATCAAAAAAAATAAATTACTGTGATAAAATTATTATGTATGGTGGTAGGGAAAGTTAGAAAAAATAATTTAAAAATTGTTCTATTATTTATAAAAAAAAAAAAAGATAATTTGTTTAATTAAAAACATATTTATTTTTTATTTTTTATTTTTTCTCCTTTTGTCAAAGAGTCAAATATTACTGATGTATCTGGTCTTTTGAGTGAACCAACTATTCTCCTTCGTCTTTCAACAAGTTAGCATCTTGGACTCTTTGGAGTAGTTCACACGCACGCTGGTATCGATTTTATAAGTTTGGGACAAAATTAATATATGAATGGTGTTAATATAGATTAATATTTTTATAATAATTATAATGATGATAATAATAATAATATAATCAATATATGTGTTTGAAAAGAATCTAATCTTGGTATGTAATTTAATATTTTAAATTATGTGTTAATTTTCATTTGCTAATATTTCTTTTAATACTTTTAATTGTAAAAAATAAATCAAGATCATTAGTTTGAGATGATTATTAAAACTCAAAACAATTTCAAGATTGATACTAATAGTTTTCAATTCATCTTCTCTTAAAGTTTTAAATTTATTTGAATCAAATAAAAAAATAAACACGTTTCATATTTTAAAAATGGTATAAATCGATTATAATTACCTATAATGCGAAAATAATATGTAGTTAAATGAGTTATTTCATTTCTAATAATTCCATCAAAATGTTTTTTCTATGAATCTTGCGTTTTTCGTAAAACTTTGACTCTATTAATTTCGATAGTATTTTTGTGTGTGGATTCTAATACAGGTACAAAATCATTTCCCTATAATTTTTTAAATGAGTTATAAGGCTTCTTAAATAATCTATACCAATATCTATATGCATATTTTTAGATTGCGTGCTATTACTAAAATTGACAAGAAAAACATATCACACCAAAAATTTATTCCCAGTAAAAATTCAAAATTATCCATGTCATAAGTTGCTAAACATATACTTTTACTCTTTATTTCGTGATCTTCACTAGTTTTTTATAATACAATAAAGTGCACTCCTTGTTTTTGGTTCTTGAAATTTTATGACTTAATACTTTCAATTTTATATTCCACCAAGATTTAGAAAGTGGTTTAATGAAAAACTTAGATATATTTTGATATAAGATTTTCCACCCTTTGGTAAAAGAAACAAAGAATAAGTGTTTTGCAAAACTCCAAAAAGAAATAGCTCCAAGACATGAATTGACCATATCACTTAGAATTATCATGTAGAAACTTTATGCAGAACTTGCCAAATCTACCATTTGAGCACAATTCTAGTTTATGATATCTTTCGGACAAGCTATACGATCAGCACATATTTTCTTAGGATTAGTATATATCTATAGGTTTTTGTTATTATGTTCTACGGCTGATCTCAGCTGGTTTTGATGAATAGGAAATTTTTGTCTTTTTTTTTTTATTTAAGGATTTGAGCATCTCCAAATACTTTAATTAATTTAATTTAATTATTTTTATCAAAAGAAAAACTTAAAATTAAATTCAAATTATGGCAACCACAATCAATGATTATACCATGCTAATATTTTTTGAACTTCTTGATTTTATCTTCCGTATATATCAATTGTAACATCCTTGCCATTTATATCATTATAACATGGTAATATTTATCAAATACTTACATAACTTTATCAAAAATACTTTTTTTCATGTTGTTTCATTCGGTTGTAAAAATTCTAAAAAGTGTTTTTTTTTTATATTTATTTTGACCCAACAACTCAAATATCAATACATCTCAAAATATGAGTTATTTGCTCTTGATGGTTTCATCTGCAGTACAATATTATCCTAAAATGATAAAATGGTTTTGTTCTTACTGAATTAATGAAACATAATTGTGAACATTGTTAGTTGGTTTTGCTCATCCGTACATATTTTAATTCCGTTTTTTGAGATTATGGTTGTGTTGGTAACAGGAAAAAAGCCTGACTAGTTTATAGCAGTTACCAGTTGCATATATAATGGTACCATTTTCGTGAAATGAAATTGTCGAGTGATTGTATGTACCCGTATACGTAATTCGATCTTTAATAAGAGAGAACATTTTCATACGTTTTGTATGCTGTATAATGTGTTATTTAGATTTAATTATTTTTAATGATTCAATAAAGTTAGAATCGGGACTATGTTATTAATTATATAAGATATGATTAATATATATTAAAAGAACATACAAGGGATTCACATTGTTAAAAATATATTTATCTTAGACTACTTGAAGAGGTTATAAAATTAATTTGTTCTTACTAGTTTGAGTGTCCGAATATTTTCAGAATAAATTTCATTCATTTTCTCGAAAATTGAATTACTAAAATTTGAAAGAAGATTGGTAGAAACTCATTAAAGGGTGTAATTTTTTACCTTACGAATTTAATCGTTTTGTAGGACCTAACTTATTAATTTAGTGTGGATACGTAAGTGATCATGTAAGCACTTACTTAGGAGAATTAGAGAGGACTATGTTGGAGTCTTAGAGTTGGATGATGACTTTATTTCATAGGGAATGCAACCACGGCACGAACTAGTGATTTATAGGTCAAGAAATAAAAATAGAGTTAGTTTACTATATCACATAAAAATTATAATTATTAAAAAGTGAAATTTAAATATTAAAAATAATTAAAAAATATAATTATTAAAAAGTAAATTCTAAATATTAAAACATAATTCATAAAAATAATGTTTGTATTTATTTATATTTATTTTTAATCGATCTGTTGTTGTGATTTGTATTTATTAGAGAAAGGATAATGATGAAGCCGAAGTCACGAGATCAAACTGGATACCCATGCATATGACGTTAATAACCAATTTGCGACGCACAGACGCCGTTTTCTTTGTCCCTTTCTTTGTTCCTTTCTTCATTCCTATTTTTTTTATACTTCCTCAAAATTCTTATTTAACAACATAGGATTATCGTCTGTTTAAGGAATGGTAAAACAATAATAACAAACACCAGATTCATAAAAAAGTCAATTATATAAATATATATTATAATTTTGATATTTTAATGAATTTAAAATCTCATATCATAAATAAAAAATATTTTAAATAATTTAATTTTATTTGTTTTACCGCCAACCTTCTCAATTGTTGATTAATCAAATTTTGAAATTTAACCTGTTAGCTTGTTTATTTACCTGTGTAGAATAAAGAAAGTTTTTAAATAAGTTAACATGTTAGACAAAACTTAAAAAAAAAAAGTTAAACCCAAAAAACCTTATAATATTAATTTTGTTAATAATAAGTATACTGACTAGATTAATAAGACCTTCTCTATCTTATCTTATTTAAATTTGTCTTGTCTTGTTATGTCAGTTTTAAAATCTTATACGTTAAAATTAAAAGACATTTTATTTTATTTTATTAATCTTATAATTTTTTTTAAGACGTAATTTTATACAAAGTTCTAATCTAGAAGAACTTTGACAAGAGTAATCTTCAGCACGAATGTCATAAATTTTAAAATGTATATATATCTTACTTTTTTTCATATCAATTTAAACTTCCTTATAAAATGTACTAAAATATAAAGTTTTTATGCTATCTACACTTCTATAATCATTTTGTTTTATTTTTATTGTAATATTGTACAACATAAAATTTGATTTTATTATTATGGTATATGTTAAAATTAAAAAAAAAATACCATTTCATTCCTAAAATTCATATGATTTCATTTAAGATTTGAATTTTTACTTTAAACCTAACTCAACTCCATAAAACCAACTCAATAAAATGAGGTTTGCATCCACTTATATACTATGAAAAACTCTAATCTCTAGTCGATGTGGGATTTTCAACAAAAACATTGGTAGTTAATTAGATACCAATTTATAAACCATTTAACAATAATAGAAATAAAAAACTTTGTTAGTATCTAAAATAGTCTCTAATTTAGTCACTATAACAACTAATTAATTTTGGTCCCTAAAATTGGTTTCTATTTCATGTTTTTCTTGTAGTGATGGCCTAAGCAAGGGATGTCTTGGTGGATACGCTGGGTGTCTTAAGAGTGAAAAGGAATCTAATTAAAGAGATTGATATATTGTATTTTAAGAATTTTATTTTAACTTTGAGAAACATATGCAATTAATCTTATAGGTTTTATTTTAATGATATTTTACTTAAAAAAAAAAGAAAGAAGGGTTGAAGAGGCCAGGTACGTAGGGAAGATGAACCTTGAAGAGTTTGAAGGGCAGGTTCAACACCTTTGTTTGGAAACAAGATCCCATCTTGAACTTGGCAAGAATAATGGAATGATTCATGCGGTTTCATTGCAAAACTCTACACATCCTACATTTTTGTTTAATTCACTCAGTTCACACTCCCAAACAAGCAAAACAATGAATGACTCCATTGAAAATATTCATGAATTCATTGTACGTTATATTTTTAATAAGAATGGACAAATGTAGAAATATAGCAGCTAGAAAGATTCATTAATGTAATTATTTAAGATTTGAACTTGAATGTGGTATTAAATTCAAAACAGTTGAGATTGCCTTATAAAGTATTTCTGTATACGGGAATGATACATCGAGGATAACATTAAATAATTGATTTATTCTTTTTTTTTATCGTGTTTTATTTTTTTCTTCTATTATTTCTAAGTCTCAAATTTTGACTATATTTCCGAAATATTTTTGTTTAAAATATTTTGATGGTAAGATAAGTGTTTGAAATCAGCATTTTTCAAAATTCGACGGAGAATAGTTTGGTACACACTCAAACAAAACAGAACAAAACAAAAGTGGCGATGTAGTATTCGATTTATTTTGTTTAAATAAAAAAGGTAATTGGAAAACCCGTAAAAGAAATTGTTAAAAACCGGAAAATGAATCAATTCTCAGTGGGTCAATTAAAAATAAAGTGTTGGCAACATAGTTTTTATTGATTAAATTTATTTAAAAACGATAAAATTACAAAAGTATTCACAAAAATTTATAATTTTCAACAAATTTTAACTAATAAAAAGTATATTAAATAATTGTGAGAAAGTAGTATTAATTATACATGAGTTTCCAGAATATGCTGTGAATGTTCCGAATGAATTTACGGTTCAGGGCCTACGGGTGAGAGCTACTTGATTTCGCGTCAGAGCAACTTGATTTGGGTTCAGAGTTTCTTGTTTAAGATGATGAAACCAAAAAAAAAATGAGTACGGAGAACACAGTACTATAATGTCAACACTTTTTTGACATCTCTGCCCACTTTAACTTTGATAATGGTATCAACAAATAATATTAAAGAGTTATGAATCGAATGTGTATAAAAGGTAGCTGTGTGAAATCATTGTTTTTGTTTGATAAAATAAGTAGAGGAGACACATTGTAGTGGATAATTTTGCATTTGTAACATGCAAGAAATTATGCATATAGACTCACATGGAGTTCACTAGCCAAAAGAATCGATAGCATCGGTTGGGAGAATATCCTCCCACAGACGTAGCAACAATACTAAATTTTTGTTTTAGGCAAATTGTGCAATGAAACCCCGATAAGGACAACACGGTCCCACCTTACATACGCGCTTTTCGCGAATTCACTACTTTATTGAGTGTGGTTTTAAAACCTCCTCTTCCTTTAAAACCAGGTACGCTAAACCTGTCTCCCAGTTTGAGCAAGAGGAGCGAAATTAAAATACACAATGCCTCCCTCGTACTGCGTGAAGGAGACTAAACCCTGCGTGGGTTGGGTTCAGCATTACTTCCAGGATTGTCTCTGCGATCTTAAAGATGAAATCTCCTTTGCCTTGGGCTTCACTAGTCTCATATGCTGGGGAGTAGCAGAAATTCCTCAGATTATCACCAACTTTCGCGCTAAGTCTAGCCATGGTGTCTCTCTAGCCTTTCTCCTCACTTGGGTCGCTGGGTTCGTCTACTTTTCCCTCTTTCATTCTCTTCTAATTTTATCACTCTAATTCTTTTGCTAATCTCTTTTGATGCAGCGACATATTCAATCTCGTTGGCTGTGTTATGGAGCCTGCCACGGTACCACACTTTTAACCATTAACATTCAAATCAAAACATTTCTTTTCCTCCATACCTGTTCTTGTTCCAGTTCTTTCATGCTTTAATGTTTTTTATACATGTAAAATATGTTCTATTTGTACTTATTGTGTTTGATGCTCACTTTATTTTCTTGTGTTTTTGTTGTGTTTTGTTTTTCTTCTTTCTGTTGGATGGCTGCAAAACCAGTTGCCTACTCAGTACTACACAGCTCTGGTAATTACTACTCCGAATTTCCTCTGCAAATTATTTTCTTTTTTTGGTTCTTTCACAGCTTCAAGCAATATAGTTCCGAAACCTTTAAATTTATGTTTAGCCTTGGAAATTGCATCTTTTTGGATATGTGTTGATTTTTATTATCTTGGTTTTAAAGACTTTCAGATTCTCATGAATGCATGAGTTGCTCTTCTAGTAGCAAGTATTTATTGTATAAAAGCCTTTAAAGAACGATTTAATATTTATTTTTAAATATTTAATTAGAAATGTTTTAATTAAATGTATTCAAATCATTGTCAAAAAATTAATATTTAAGGCATTTATTAACAAAATCCTGGTATAAATTAAATTGATTTGTATTTCAAAAGCAAGATTGCAATAATTTAATATAAAAAAAATTTAATCTAACGCAAGATTGAATTTTCTTCAATGAAGCATATTTAATTTTTGAAAATAGATTTTACAATTGTTAACTTTGTGAAGCATACTATCCTGAACTTTGAAAACTGAAAGTAATTTATGTCCTTAAACAAAAACAAATGTTTGGAAAAATAGGCGTACTTGTTACAGAATACAACAAAGCAACGACATGTCACAAGTCTCAAAGGCCACCATCGGACACGTGCTACTGTATTCATTCCAGAGACAAATCAACGCGAATATTCTATTGAAATCATCTCTTCCCCATTTTCATATTTCCCGTGTTCTTATATTTTTTAATTATTTATATACAAAATATTTAACAGTATAAAAAATTGTAGACTGAGTACATAGAAATTAAGCTTAAGTCCTTAACGTCACTTGTTAATGTGATGTGCAGCTTTACACAATCACTACGATCGTGCTAGTTCTTCAAACTCTCTATTATGACTATATCTATAAATGGGGCAAGCATCATCGAAAGACCAACATGGACGAGGTACAGTAATAATTTCAAATTTCTTGTGCCTGTCTCTGCTAATCAAAATCGAAATCTAATTTAAAAGAGAACATGTTTATTAATAGGCCCAGGAAGAAGAGAAAAAACCCTTGAGACCCAAACCAGGGCCTCAATCTGGGATTGCAATACCAAATGACGAACCCAAAGCAACGCCTCGACGGGAATACTACTACAGGTAACTATGTCTTTTAATTTCATATACGTACATTTTGCAATCTTAAATAATGGTTTGATTAAGAGATGATTCAACTTATTATTTGTTTTTGAGTTAATTAAACAGGTCAGCCAGATCTCTGGCTGCTAATACTCCACCATTTGGTACCTACTTGAGAGCTGCTAAAAGTGTCCCTTCAGCCATGGAAATGAACAATGATTCATCCTCTGATGATGAGCCACCTCAACTTTCTTCCACCAAGCCTGTGACACAGCCTAGACCCATCCCTCGATCTGTCCCTGTGAGTTTTTATCCCTCAAATTAAGGTCAATAGAATTTGTATTAATGTCTCAAAGGTTGATATCTTAATTATGTAATTTAAAATGATAGTATGTATGTATAACATGATGGTCAAATTTTGAGTCGCTCCTATTTTTGTCTTGATCTACTAATACATATTTACTTCCTATGTTTCAGGCAAGCTATGGAACATTTCTAGCAGCATCTATGAACTTGCTCCGGCAGGGTAATGCTTTGAAGGAGGGATACATAAGATTCAATGGAAGAAAGCTACTGGTGCAGGTATATACATTGCCAATGGCACCGGTTAACTAATTTATTCACACACTGGCATGATCATTTCTGCAGAGTATAAGGTTGCTTTGCATAATTGCATTACCTTGCTGCACCTAATTTGTTGAACTCATCACAGGAGCAAAACATGCACAGTGCCTTGGGTCAGTGGTTAGGATGGTTCATGGCTGTTATCTATATGGGTGGCAGGCTCCCTCAAATATGGTTGAATGTCCGTCTCAGAACTTTTTCTTTTTATTTCTGATAATATTATTCGTTTCTTCTACCGTTGTTTTCTATTTTTTTCTGTGTTAATTACTGATATAAAGTTGTTGACCAGATTAAACGAGGGAGTGTGGAGGTAATGTTTGATCTTAATCATTTTTGTTTTTTCAAATTATAACTCAAATTGCATTTCCACTGAGTTATAGATGCTTTCTCTCTTTATCACGACAGGGCTTAAATCCTCTGATGTTCCTCTTTGCATTGATCGCGAATGCCACTTACGTTGGAAGGTTACTATTTCCCTCCCTTGCATATGTTTTTCAGCCTGTTATTATGAAGAAACTAAAATTAAGCAATATTCTAACTCCTCTGCTGTTCTGGCATGTGTGCAGTATTCTTGTAAGAACTACTGAATGGGAAAGCATCAGAGCAAATATGCCATGGTTGTTGGATGCCATAGGTTGTGTCGCATTGGACCTATTTGTATCCTTTATACGCAGTTTTTTCATGCAAATATTAAATCAAAAATATTTGTTGTGAATAAGAAATTGCCTCTTTTTTTCAGAACTTACTCATCAAACATAGAAATGTGTTTAGGACTAGAAAGTTGTTAAACCTTAACAATGGCAGATAATTTTGCAGTACGCCAACTATAGATACATTCGGAAGAAAGCAAGAAGTGATGATGGTGATTACGGGAACTACAAGGAAGCCAGCAAAACTTTTGTGTCTTGAAATGCCGAACTGTAACAATACGTGTTAACCTTCCCAAGACTGAACCATGGTAACACTTCAATTCCATCATAACATTTTAGCTATTAGTAAAGGCGTGGTTGGAAAATTGAAGTTGCCTCGTTAGGAAACGTGTCTATTATTCGCGCGTTAAGATGTGCTATAGGAAGCTATGCTATCAAAGTTTGTTTCTAATATTGTTCTTATATGGAGATGGAATGTCTCATTTTCATTGCTAGGTTTCAGATTTTTTTATCGCTAAGAGATCTTAACTCTTGAATCTTGGATATGGAGTGGAACTTGGGAGAGAAAATTCTTAAAAGTCTTTTGGTATTGAGTGATTAAAGTGATAAATATTATAAAATATGTGTCTTTCTCTAACCTTTACCTCTTATTTATAGAGTGTTTATGTTGTTGGTAGATTTAGATTAACACAAATAATGGAACTAATCTTTGTATCATATAAATTTTTTATACACCTTAATTAATTATGTTAATAAGGTACCTTAAATAAGTCAGATTCCTAAAGTATGTTGGATAAAAAAAAAGGATAGATCTCAACTATCAATTTCACTTATTGGTCATAGTACAAATTAATTATTATTTGATAAAACAAATTCTCTTTAAATCTATTGACCGGTACATGCTTATTTAAACTGTGAGTTACAAGTAACCTAGTTTAACTTAGACCACCGTTTTTTTTAGTTTAAGTTGATTTGTTATAAGAAATTTTCAGAGTTTTTTCTTTTTTTATCGGCAAGAAATTTTCAGTGACTCTTGGAGAGTTTATTTTGACAACTCTACTCTTAATATATAACAATTTTTATTTACTCATCTCACTCTTGTATAAAAATTGTTCTTACAGCATATATTTATGTTATTTCGTTATTTATAAATCAATCATCTATGAGAATATATTTAGGAAAAAAAATATTTTAATGTGAAAGTGAATCAGAAATAACTAATATCAGCATACATTATCAAAATTAATTTAACATAAAAGCTCTCTCTCTCTCTCTCTCTCTCTATATATATATATATATATATATATAATAATAATAATAATAATAATAATAATAATAATAATAAAATAATTAATTAATTTAATAAAATAAATAATTACATAAAATTGTTTGAATTTAGGTTATTTCTCTCATTGATTTCCTAGTGTTAACAAGGCCTGAGACAAAAACAAAATCTAACTGATTACGCGTTGAAGCCCACTTCTGATGTTGTTTTAAAGGTGTATTTCTTCCTGGATTACACTTTTCAGAATATTTCTGGAATATACTTTCTATAACACATTTTATGAATTGCAGATTTATCATTCTGGAAATTAAAAAATGTGTTTTGGTAAGAATATTCTAGAATGGTTTTTTGCCTTCCAGATTTCCCATTCTGAAAATACACTTTGCTTACTGAACCTCTATCCATGAAACACCTTTTCTTATGTAAACCTTATTCCGGAATTACTCAAAGTTATAAAGGATAATTTTGGTATTTCAAAGAATGTAACACCTTTTCTTATGTAAACCTTATTCCGGAATTACTCAAAGTTATCAAGGATAATTTTGGTATTTCAAAGAATGTAACACCTTTTCTTATGTAAACCTTATTCCGGAATTACTCAAAGTTATCAAGGATAATTTTGGTATTTCAAAGAATGTACGGGTGCCAGAAGAAAATGTAGAGGTGCAGGAAGAAATACCCATTTTAAAGATGCATATGCCTAACAAGATGACACCATATGTTTATGGGCCTAGAGATGGAGCCATGAAGGTTTTAGGTGTTGTGTGCATGAAGCAAGGTTGAAGGATGGCCAATACATTTTCAATTAACTTCAAAATGAACTTTAAATTTACTTTCACTTCAAAATAGAAAATATGTTAGAAGAAGTGTATTATAGAATGTGTCAATGTTGTTTTTTTTAATTATGATTATTGTTTATATTTAGGAGTCTCACCTGCTTAAGAATAATAATAATTTATATACATATTCTTTCCTTAATCTTTTAAAATATTTTTTTAGGATAAAATTATGATGAAATTTTGAGTTAAAACCAAATAATATCTCAAATTTCGTCATTATTTTTAACGATATTTTATCAATAAACTTAAAATCAGAACATTAATATCCTTTATGATAATAGAAAAGTAATTACAAAGAAGACGAACTTTTATTCTTTTAACCTTAAATGAAAAACTTATTTCGATACTCTTACATTCTTTCCGTTAATCTTTAACCTTTTAAAGATAAAATCATAATAAAATTCTAAATTTTAAAACAGATAATATCTTAAATATAAGTTGGAACAAGAATGGTAGTGAGAAAGAGGAAAGCGGTAGCATGTATCTAAAAATGGATTAATATCGAGGTTTAAAAGGTGAATGTCATTAATGTAAGTTTGAAGCTTAGAATTTGGATTCAATTTTCAGCTTCCAGAGGTTGGAGTCGCTTAGAAGACAATGGTTGGTTCTGGCGGTGAAAGAAACAAACAACCAAAATAGATTGTAACACCTGTCGCTGTTGCTTTTGTTGTAAAAAAACAAGGAGATATGAAACCCCACCCAACACATCTCCACAAATGAAACGCAAAAAAAAAAAAAAAAAAGATGATAAAGACTAACCAAAAATTTAATGTTGTTCTTGAAGTAATCCACATTTGCTGTCGAGAAATTGAATTAACATGTGTCCTAACTTCGTATTCGTCATTAGTTCTAACCGACATTTTAGGGAGTTTGTTCATCTCAATGGTACATCTCATTTTCTGTCTGTTACTACTCATGTGCTACTTTCTCGATCCCTTTATTTCTCTATCTATATTTTTTTCTCATTCATGCAAACACAGACAATTAATTTGACCGTATAATATAAAACCATTATGATGCCTTGCTTTTCATTTTTAATTTACAACACCATAGTAATCCGCGAACCCCATGTTCTATATCACCCTGTTTATATTGCGTACAAATTTAGATACATGCATAAGTTGACTTCAAAGTTAAAATAAATGACTCATTGCAATTTTTAATGTCTCAGAATCTTTATTCTGGTTGAACATCTACTCTTTTACATCGTCTCGTCGCTGAAACTAGCATGCTACTTCATCTAGGGTCTAGCACAAATGAAAAACACCTAAAATCTAGTAGTCTGGTTGACTTAAAGAAAACTTTGAGTACACCAAGTGGACCTCTTTCATGTTTGCAACACTTTCATCGTAAAAAATAATAACAAACGTCGTTTGAAATAATCCAGGGAAGAGTCAGAGATCTCGTTTTGACTGCTTTATGCCAGCTCTCATGGAAAACATATATTATACTCAAAATAAATGTTGAGCAATGGAAAAATTATTATAGTTAATCTCACTCAAACTATATATCATAATTTCGTATATGTTTAACTTAACATCTTTTTATGTCAATTCTAAATTAAACTTCAATTGGTTTTAAGAATTATCAATGACTAAAAATGATATTGTATGAATTTAAATTATTTATTATGCAATTATAGTTATATTTTGGAATTGTTTCAACCGTTAAAGTGAATATCACGGTGAGAATGGGAGAATATGCAGAAAGTATGGGCAGCATCACTGGTTCCACGAGACACGACGCCTAACGTGGCAGATTAGTTGTTAGCTTTCTATTAATGTTTCTATCTGCCATTTGCATGTTCTCCCAAAGCTTACAACATTAATTTTATTTTCATTTCTTATTACTGAATCTAGGTATTTATTTCTTCATTTAATTTCAATTTCAATAAACCGTCTAAAACCAAAACATGATGAATGGAATTGTTAGACGCGTAGAGGCTCTGTAATGACGAATTAATGTTTACGTACATTTCTGACATTGATTCCTAATGCATGCATTGAAGCTTTATAGTAGTACTTTTTTGTTTTTTCATTTAGTGAGAAAACTTGACTTTTGTTTCTGTTTTTTCACATTTATTCACCTATGTACGATTTAGTAATAGGCTATTGATTGTTCTATAATTGTTGAATTGAAAAGAGGATGCATAACCACCACGGTCCACACTGCATTCTATAATCAATGGGAATGTTGAACATGGGTAGAAAGAAACAAGTTTATTGAACTAATTAAATAGCAAGCATGGTATTAGTTTTGTTATAATGTCAAGTAATTAAGGGGAGTGTGAAGTACCTATCACAACATCATTTGTACAGATTTTACATTTAAAAACATAATGGTATTATAGTTTTAAAGTTTTAAAGTCAATTGTTATCTGATTTTTCGATTTAGAAAAATATAATTTCATATCATAGTAATTAAAAAATTTACTTAAAGTGTAGAAGGGGGAAAACTGGAATTTACTTTATTAAATCAACTTATAATCTTCTGCATAATAGTAATAGGGTTGAGGTTGATGATTTTTTCAGCTTAATTTGAAAAATCAAATGCAAAATTCTTTGTATGGAGTTTGTTCTGAACAGAATTCAAATTAAAGATAATTTTTTTAAAAAGGGATGAAATCTTAGATATAAACCTATGTCCCTGTGTGCTAGTTGCAACCTAAAACTATTCAACATATTTGTCTGGAATGTAGGGTTGTTTCTCAATTTAGAATAAATGTTATAAGTGGTTAGGAATTTATCAATGTCACATAATTGTGTTTAATCGTTTTCACTATTTTAATTGTGCAGACTTAAATAAGAAGCAAAATATGGAAAATTATGTGGGAGAGGTTTAGGATCACAAAATTAAAGTGGTCTTAAAAAATGGAGTCTGTGATGAAGAAATTTTTGGATTAGCAGAATTAAAATGTTGGACGTGAATTACAAATTTAAATAAAATGCAGTTGTTTTCTTATCCTAACTGATGCTTATGTAAAAAACTTGCCTACAAATGGCATAATCACTAGCATATACTCTAATTTTAATCTCTTCATGTTGAGGCTTGTACATGTTGAAAGTTTAAGTGGTGGATGTTAGGTTTTCGGGCTTACTATCTTAGCAACAGAAGCGCACGACTAGCTTTTGGTTTCTTTGTTTTGACAGGGTAAGAGGAAATGGTTTAAGCATTTTGGAAGGTGCAATGGTAGAAGGCACTAACTCAAGGCAGAATTAAGAAGAATCATCAGAAAGGAGGAAAATGAACTAATCTTTGTGTAAAAGGCAAAAGATGACATAACATCTAATCTCTACTACAATAGAAGAGAAAAAGGGATGGCAGAAAACACAGTGTTACCCTTAGCCTTAGCAGCAGGTATACATCAAGCTTTGAAAGACTTTGGCAATATGGTGGTTTTATCAAGCAAAAGCTATGTGTACCAAGTGGTTCAGTGATGTAGATTCTAATAGTAGAGTTATGGATTTTGTAGGATTCTGTAGTTAGATAACTGGATGGTTGAGTCTATATGTGGTTTTCTGGGTTTGGTTTTAAAGAGGAGGTTTGAATTTTCTAGTACTTTTTGGTACGGCTATAGTATGTGTTTATGGAGTGAGTAATGTTTTTTATATTGGATTTTTGTAAAACTTCTTTTTTGGATAACTTGCTGCATGATATAACTTTTGTATTATTAATTACTATTCTTGAAGATTCTAGCATAAATTAGTTGGTTTTGTGGAAATTCTTCATAGAAGTGCTTTGTGGAAATTATTTTAAAGTTATAATGGTTAAAGTTATAATGGTTATATTTAATCCTTAATCCAAGTGAAATGTAAGATTTTATTCAAATAAAACAATATTCTACGCCAACTCCTTTCTTGTGGGTCACGTGGACGAAAAGTAGAAGCAGACGCACGCATATGAGCAGAAAAAATTGTGGGAAAAAAATAAAAAATTAGAAGGATAAAATAAGATATGGGGTGAGTGAAATAAAATGTTAAGTGTTAAACCGAGTTAAGTTATATAGTTTGTCCTTGTTTTTGGTTGAAGGGAGGTGTAGGTTTTATTTATTCATTGTTAAATCTAAGTGCGTTTTTAAATTTTAGAATTGACTAAAGAGTGGGTGTCTGAGTCAGTGATTAGTTACTTGTAGGAGCAAATGAGTCCAATTTAGTATTTAATTTACGGGCATGGATGATTCGATCTTAAAAATTTTGCACCACCAAAAAGAAGATACAAACAATCATGATCAACCTAGTCAAAACCTTGAAAAGCAATGTCCGGCTTTGGCCAGACAATAGAAGAGGAAAGAGCGATGATTCAGTTTCAGAAGAAAAATATCCAAAATACAACACACCATCCTTTTCAGATCCGTAGCTACAATAAACCCAGCGTCACCGACACAATACATCGTTTTCAACTTTTCTCTCACACACCCAACCACTGTTCAAGTTCGTTAACAAGTCTGAAGATTGCCCACTCCCATTTCACACACGTAATAACGCCACAAATATTATTTCTGAATCAGAACAAAAATAGGAGGTAAAAAACAGCATTCAAGAAGACAACTAACAAAACTACATTAAAATTAAAAGTTTGGTATTGGTAACAGTAGTATTTGAGTGGCTGAAAGAAAAAAAAAGTGGAGGATATATATATATGTATATGTACCTGGCTGTACATGTACAGTGTAAGATCAACACGGCCATAGCATGGGGCCGCACACGGCGAGGAAGGAGCGACTCCGGCGCCAGCTCCCAGGGACAACCAATATACAACACCACTGCTAAATCAAAACTACCCCGCAAAGCAAAAAAAAAAGTTTATTTGAAAAAAAATGTACTTTTACTACTACTAATAATAATGATGATGAAAATAATAAAAATGGTTGTGGCGGGCTAGGCTTCAAGAGCGAAAGGGGTTTGGAGAAGATCGTAGGGAGCCCACAAGGCATCCAAGGGGCAAGGGCGGTTGGCGTCGAGGCGGGCCCAGGGCTTTCCCTTCCCACTCCAATGCAGGAGGCTGACCGGGCCTGGATGCAAGTCTCTGCAGAGGCCTCGGAAGTTATCCCCGCCAAGCCCGTGCTGGTTCCACCTGTGATCCACCGGGCCTATGTTGCCAGCGAAAACGAGTAGAAACGGCGGCAGAGAGCCCAGCTCGTAGATCCGCATTCGCTTCTGGAGCTCCATCCACTCCTCGATCTTCCTAGTGTAGTCGCCGGCCCGCCAGCGTTGCAAGTCAATCACCATGACACCGGTGTTGAAGTAGCAGGGCCTTCGGCCCGCGAAGGTGAGGGAGAGAGAAGGGTTGGACCAGAAGGAGGGAGTGAAGTAGGCGCTAAAGTTGGCGTTGCAGTACTCGGGTGCGGCGAGGACGGTGTCGTTGTTGTCAATTCCGAGTGGCGTTGCGGCGAGTTTGGCGATGTCGTCGACGAGGACGAGGTCCGAGTCGAGGTAGACAATTTTGCGGACGCAGGAGGGGAGGAGGTTGGCGAGGTAGTTGCGGGCGTAGTTGAGGGGGCAATCGAGAGCGGAGCGGATGGAGGTGGAGATGAGGCCCGCAACTTGGAGGTCGTTGAAGGGGTAGATTTGGAAATTGAGATAGGGGAAGGAGTTGGAGAGGGTGCGGTTGAGGAGGAGGGAGGAGGAGGCTCTGGAGGCGGCGGTGACGAAGTGGAAGACGACGTTTTCTGGACAGGAGGAGTGCTGGAGGACGGAGAAGATGGCGGCCATGGACCCCCGGAGGTAGGTGATGTCGAGTGTCATTGCCACGTGGACAGCCTCGTCCGAACACGTGTCGGTGGGTTCCGGGAGAATGGTGGCACAGGTGGGGGAGTTGTAGAATTTGGGTGCTTGTTTGAAGTGTTGTTGATGATGAGCAGTGATGGCAGCGGCATCAGTGGAAACGAGAAGGATGAGACAGAAACGTATGAATGCAGAGGAATTGGGTGCATGAGTAGACGCCATCACCTCTCCGATGATTAAACGGCAGAAGGATGATTGAAGGTTTTATCTATAACCATTACAGAGAAAGAGAAAGGAAGAGAGAATACAGTTTCATCAGTTCCTCTTCTACTCTATCACTACTGCTACTACCATACAACCACCACCACCACCACCATTTTCTCTCTCTATGCCTTTCTTGCCTTCCCTCCTTCTCAACCCAAGTTTTTTCAAGTTACCCTTTTAAGCATACTCACTCATCTTCTCTATTACGTACTCTTCTCACCCATACCATTTCTACGCCCACTTAATTTCACTCTACATCAATAATGTTACTTTCTGTTCGATATAACTTTTTTTTAGATAAATAATTGTTTCTCAAATTCATTTCACAACTTAAACAAATAAATCAACCATGTAATTAATTAATAAACTTATTTCTTCTTCAGTCAAGCATCTGATTATTTATATGAAATATTGATTCCAAACCACTATTTTTCTTACTAATTTTATTGCACACTTGGGAATGAACAAGAGCGAAAAAGTTCTTACATATATTTTTCTAGTAAGGATTAAACACAAACCTGTAAGTCTAAATAATTATATCAAATAATATAATTATTTATTAAATCAATTAATTAATGTCCCTCTTTTGAAGTAATACACAACTTATAACAAACTAAAATATGTATAATAGCTATAGATTATATTAAATTAAATTGGAGATAACGTAGGAGTGAAAAGAAAAGAAAAAGGATCCCTGTGATTGAGGAATTGGGATGCACAAAAGGAGTCACTTCCTCGAAGGGCATAGATGGGGCATTTGGTAACATTACTAAAAAAATTGTGATTAAAAACTTAGCCACCACCTTCTTTATTCAATTGGCCTGTTGCAAATGGCTTCACAGAGGAGCCACGTTGCGTGAAAGGACCCCAACATAGTGCCACATAAACATGAAATGTCATATAAAATATAAGGAATTTGTTTCTGAGAAAAAAAGAGCGAAAGAAAAAGGTATTTTGGTGTTGGTTAATTTGAAAGGGAAAGGGACATCCAAGCTAGAGAGATATCACAGTAACAACTTGTCTTTTTCTCTATATTGTGAGCTATTCTGCACCTTCCTTCGTCTACTTCAATGACCTCATGTAATTTTAGTAAACTTTACCAAATTTATGTTTTCTTCCACACTTCATACACTTTATAAAAGTGTCACCAACAAAATCTCTTACAAATTTAAAACTATCAGGTGCTGATCATGTCTGATATAATAGATTTTTAATAAAAATGATAGTTGTTTACTCTTATGGAATGACGTATTTGTTTTTACTGAATGTATCAGAAGTAAAACTAACCTTCGTTTAATAAATTTTGCAAGATGAGACTCTCTCCAACATATTTTAATATTTGAAGAAGGCAAAACGCATTATTAACATATAGAATAAGCAAGAGTATAAGATGTACTCACTTATTGTCAAGATACAAAGATAGAAAAATATAGTTAAAAATCCTATTATATTTATTTCAAATTTTGATATTTGTATCAACTTCATCACCTCTTATTTTATTGTGGTGGAATGATCATGTCAGTATGTTGTCTTTATCTCAACACTTGTTGCACAAAACCATGGCCTAGTTACCAATTTAATTTGTTCTACATTATTCTTCCATACATGTGTCAATTTTTTCTGCAATCGCTTTGCTCAAAATAAAATCATCTTAACCCACAACACACCAAATACATTTTTCACATCTCATACTATCCATCCATGACTTTCCATATTAATACATGTGCAACACCGGACCGAGAACTAGGTCATGAATAACTACATTTAACATTGTAATAGTAAAATTAAAAAAACAAAAATTAGAGACAAAATCATACATAATATCGTAGTTTTAACTGTGAAAATGGTATTAATGCAAATCCATAAAGTATATAAGAGTACAATTCATTTATACATACAAATAATATGTGAAGGTATATATTAATTATAGTTAATTATTATAAACTAAATACTAACTTAATCATCAAATAATCCAAATAACCTTTTATATGTACTCTTCCAATCAAAAAATCAATACTTAAATAAAAAAACGCTAACATATAGCATAAACAAAAAAATCTTTATAACCTGAAAAAAACACTATACATTCTTTATAACCCGAACAAAAAACACTACACATTCACATTCATCAATTTCATTCTTCGTGCATCAACTTGTTTTGATCTAATGCTCTTTTAAAATGTTGAAAATTGTATCTCTTTGAATATGTTATTAGTTCTCATCCTCTTTTCCTAAGTTATAAGTTTTTTTTTATCAGTAAAAAATAAAATAAAATTAAGCGGCACACTTCAGGAAATTATAAGTTCATTTAATTAAAATATCTTATTATGTATCATCTTTCTCTCCCTTACACCTTTATATATATTGTGTTAACTTTAATCACATATTCTATCTTTTTCTTACATCTCCTCATGTATAAACCTAATCATAAAAACTCTCTTCTTCTTTTTTTTCTCTCACTTTCCTTCCACTCCCAAAAAGTTAAATCCACAAAATAAATTTAACATTTCAAAATTGACTTATTTCAAAAAAATCAACAAAAACTTCAAATTGTCCCACAGATGAAATATACTTAGTGAAATTTATCATTATACAAAATAACAGTGAAATTTATCATTATATAAAATAACTCACATTCTAGGATAAATCACCTCCATTTAGTTTTTTTTTTCAATTGAAACTAAGTTTGGATTTTTTTCTAGTGAATCATTTCTCTTACTCTTATAATATTTTTCATATAAGTTTATTGTTATTATTGTTGAAGAATTCGTATTAATAAAAAATTAAATTAAATTATTTTATACAAATATATACAAATCTTCACTATGTTATCAATTTTGTGATATTAAATTAAATTTTACTTTTTCTCAAGAGAATTTATTTTAGTCAAATTTTGTATCATCAACTATAATCAACTCGGATGTCTTTTCTAATTAAAATTTAACAAGAAAACACTAATTTAGAAAATTTTCTATATAAATAAAATGCATAGAAAAAAATAATTTAAACGCTTATTAGAAATAACCTTTAAATGACTTCTTGACACTGTCAGTAGAAGTATAGAATCAGCCATTTGCACTTAGGGCATATTTATTTGCTATCATTTGCTGAAAAAAATCCAACGTTCACTTTCATTTAATTGATTTTTTTTAATTCAATTTATATAATATAAGTTTTTAGTAATTAAAAAAGTTGCAAATTAACCCTTTTGACGCGGATCAGCTCATCTTACTATATTAGATGAAGTGAGAGAAAAATAATTGACATATCTTAAAACAAATTATTTGTCGGCATCTTAAAAAAAAATAAACAAAAATTTAACGTGGTCCAAAAACTTGGGATGACTTAACTGAATTCGTAAACCGTGACATTTTATTTATATATACAACTGTATAAACCGAATTCCCGTTTATATGAACGGAAAATCAAATTCAGTTTAAAAACAATGCATAAATTGTTGATGTGCCAAATTGTGTACCTAATACTTCATATGGAGATAAAAATATTTTATTATATATAAAAAATATTTCATTATATATAAATAGGTGCAAACTTCATCTTATAAGTCAGTTTTATAGTCAATTTTATGAGGTTGAGTTACTCATTCACACCTTAACAATGTACACAGTTTCTGAATTAAGATAAAATGGTGTTTGGAAGCAAAGATTCAATCTATATATTTTAAAAATGCATAAATTGATATAAGTTGGTTACCATTAGTTTTTTTTTTTTTTTCATTTTTGCTTTAATAAATTCATTGGTTTAATTTGATGGTATGTAACTAATTAAGAGTTTAATGACATACTCGTTCATCTAATTTAATATGACTTTTAAGATAATTATTGTAAAATTTATATATTTATTATACGCAGGTGATTTATGATCGGGTTATTATATAAATTTATATTACATTGTCAGCGTACAGTTTTTATTTATTTTTTCTTTTAATTGAATATCATTCCTTGATTTTAAGTTTTTTAGCATAAATTTATATTCTTTGAGTAAAATTCAAATTTCTACCAAAAGCTATTCTTAAATTTTTAAACACCTTAAAAAGTAAAACATATACGCAGATTTTATTCCATTTTATCCATCCAATAGTTGTCGGTCATAATGAATTCTGATATATATATATATATATATATATATATATATATATGTATAATGATTAAAAAAATATTTAGATAACTATTATTTAAATTTAGAATTCTTATCTGATTATTTTTCTTTAATAAATAAAAATATTTATTATTGATGATAAAGACCATTTTATTTTATGTATTGTTTGTGTTGTGTTTACTGTTAGGACAAATGTTTCTTGGATGCTTCGTAATCGATGAAATACTTGTTTTAATTACGGTGGAAAAATTAGGTTTAAAGTTACTTATATTTTTTGTGAAGGGGATGCGTGTGCTGATAAATTGACTAATTTAGGATTTATTCATAGATAATCCTTTCATTGATATAATATATTTCCATCTAGTCTGTTATTAGAATTTCTTTATTAATAGGTATAGTCTACCTATGTATCATTTTTGTTAATATATGAGTTTTTATCTAGTCCCCCAAAAATACTTGAGATGTCACTCTAACATAGATATCAAGTAACAGGGATGCCTAACCTGAAATTTTTTTATATGTATAAAAAAAAGACCATTTTATTATAGTTTGCTTTGATGACGAGTACTGGTACCTTTGAAAAAAAAAATACATTTCATACTTTTATTTTTGTTGGACATTTAAAAAGGCCGTAAATCTAAAAGTGCTCATTAATTAACTAGAAAGTACTAATTGATGAAAAGTTATAAAATTTAAACTTGGGTATTGAAATTTATAATCTTATTTTCTCAAAAAAAAATTACAATAAACGGAAAAGGGAGGGTAAGAAAAATTTAAAGAGTTTTGCTTGGTAATGAGGCACAGTTAAATTGAGCATGTGGAGCTTTGGGGAAGAGGCATGGTAGAGTCCAATACCATTTTGTTTGGTACCACAAACAATAAATTGTTCCCACTTCTTAATAAATGAGGATTGACTTTTCGTTCATTTTCATTTTCTGTTCTTCGTTTCTGCAAACTACAACCTCAACTATTCCAAACGTGAATCACGCCAAGGACTTCCTTTTACAATTCAACATCTATAAATTTGCTTCACATTTTATACAATTTTTTTTCTTCAATAAAAACTATTTTTATACTACTCCAAGTTATTTATTATCAGTAAATGATGCATTGCACAATATTTTTTATTTTAAAATATATAATTTCAAGGTAAAGGTAGAAAACATAAAAGTTGACAATTATTTTTCCGGAAAAAAATCGATAGACTATGACTGACCTTTTTAGTTAGAATTTAATTTTATTCTAACTCGTGGTATACTAAATTTAGTATCACAAATTACATAAATAAAAATAGAAATGACAAAATTTACTTATGTTATCAATAATAAGTATCCAACGAGTATCTTTTGCTTCAGACATTCCTCCAGAAAATGTTTACGAAATTTAAGACATATTAAATGTTAAAAAACACCAACAAATAATTAGGAACTATTCTTCATATAATTTTTTAGAAAAATATATTTTAAAGGTGACAAACTACAGATCCATTAAAATTACTGCATAATCCAACCAACAAATTGTTGATAAGGACGAAACTATATTTAATTTCCTTAAACTTCTCTAAGATTGACTCTTGTAAATAAAAAACACTCACTAGAAGAGATGAATTGGATTTTTTTTAACATTAATATTAACAAAATTAATAAATAAGTCCTAACAATAACATGATTATAAAAGATAACTCTTTAATCCGATTATACTCTAAAATTCCTCACAATCAAGTGCCAGAATGAGGCTGATATTCTGATGCTGAGATATCTTTTAATTTATATTGATACATATTAAGAATAACAAAAAGAAGAAAAGTCATCAGATTAAATAGTATAATTATTAATCGTACCATGTGAAAAAAAATTATCTATTATTTTTTTATATATATATATAAGCTTTCATTTTAGAAAAACTTTTAATTTAATGAAAATTGAAATGTAAAGATTTTCTTAAAAGCCTTCATTATTTCACCTTTACAGTTTATTGATTTACCCTTTATTGGTTTCCATCATAACTAAATATGATGTGCGGATGAGCTTCTTTAGTTTAGGTGGACATAATTTTATTTTATTTTAATAAAATTAAAATATCTTTTAAATTCTCTCATTTATTATATTTCTCATTTATTACATATTAAAATATCTTTCCTGTACTCTCATTTATTATAATTTTTGTTGATAAAAAAAATCATCTTAACTATTTTTCATATTTAATAAACCTTCAACCATAATCTGTAAACCAATATTCACATGCTTGTAACTACAGAGGCTTTGCCCTTTGATTCTATGAATAAAAGGGTGATATTTTAAAATTTGAAATAAAAAATAAAAATGCAAAAAAGAAAAGAGAACATTCCCCCCTCTGGTTTTGAAAAATATGCTTTTCTTTCCACTTTCTCTTTAATCTATTTCCCCATCCTGTTTTTGTCTCTCCTCCAAACATTCCAATAAAAACCATAAAACCTGTGAAGATTATTTTCTGTCCATTGGCCCAAATCCAAAACAAAATAACTATACTTAAGAGCAAAAGGAGATAAAATATAGACTGCAGAAGATAAAATATAGACTGCAGCATCATCATCGCCTCTACGTACAATGATATCTGATAGAATTATCTACAAACAAAGTTAACTAAATGCCCAAATCACAATAAAGGAGTTCACTATGTCTCCAAAGCAAATCAAAATATATCTATAGTAAAAAATGGTGTATTCTTAGCATGCCGCCGTCTAGAATCTTTTAAACATCCAACAGTTTCCATTCTTATGAAACCAGACACCCTCAATTTGCCGGTGGTAAGGAGGCAAATAGCACGGAAAGTTTCAGTTATCAATCACAATAACTCTCCAATGATGAGATCCTGTCGTACCAAAAGTCCTGCTGCTAATGAAAATGCTACAGCAGTGAAGCTACCAATGCTCCTAGTAAGGGGGGTATGTTTTGATAAGTTTTTTTACAAACATTGCTAGAAGAAGAAAGTGAATAGAAAAATGGAATTAGTTTTCCACAAACTAATTAGTTTGTGGGAAAGTTAAAAATGAACTCTTGTATAAGCAAATATGTGAAACTGCTACAATATTAACTTATACACAGTAATTTTAACACTGAAAAACTAATTTCATTTTTTCCTCTAAAAATACTTATGGAGCAGTTTATTTAAACTTCAAGGCTATTTGAACCAACAACCGTGGAACATGGGAAGACTTGGGAGATGCTACTAAGACAGCAAAACTGCAGGCAAGTGATAAAAGACCAAACAGGTAGCATTCAAGTTCACCGCAGATGCTTATAATACAGTTAACAAAGAGTCAAACACGCAGCAGCATTCCCAGACATAGAATTCCCTCTTCAATCGGCTAAAATATTTACACACAACAACTCCTCGAGAAGCATTGCAACCTAGACAGAAATGACATTACCACACAAAAATAACCGTAAGGAGGACAAGAAATCCAATCAACATAAGCAGATTCTTCAAAACATTGTCCTCCTGCCGCTGCACTTGGCCGCCAGTTGCCTGCGGATACCCGCGCGTGCCCCCTCCGTGAAAGCTATTAAACCCAAAGGGGTAACCAGAAGTTGTCCCGTAGACAGTGGCATCCTGAAAGCCATGGAAATGAATGTTGAGCAGTGACGGTATAAACCCAGCAAAGGCAGTGGAAAGTGTGAAGTTCCCAAATCTGGCAGTTGCCATGGGAATGAACCCTCCCATGAGTCCAAACCCATAACTCCCAAAAGGGTTGGCCTCAGGAGGAGGTGGGGGCGGCGCAGTTTGCGGCCTCTGCCCCGAAGGACGGTGAGGAATCTCCATTCCAGGATATGATTTAGTTCTGGGATCAGTCTGTGTTTTGCCCCTGCCATAAAGAGGCACCAATTTCTCCTCCTGCACAAGGGCCTTGCAAACAGGGCACTCCTGAGAATGGGAATGATGATGGAGCCACCTATAAAGGCATGGCCAACAGAATAGGTGACCACAGAGTGTGATCACGGGGTCTTGTGCCAAATCGAAGCATATGTTGCATTCGAAATCACCAGCATCGTTTGAACTGTTACCCGAGCATGATGGGCTCGGAGCAGACGGTCTCGTTGATTCCCCAAAACCACTCGTCATTTGCCTAATCCCTCACTCAGATCTTTACAAACAAAACCAAACCCTACAATGTCACCCAAAAAAAATCATCAAAGGCTATATCACATCATCGTCACCGACAAGGCCGTAATAAAATACAAAAATCAGCGAATTGTACTAAGATCTGCAATTAATCAATCGACGGACAAATCTAGAGATTGAACGTGGAAATTAGCGGAACGAGAAAATGCAACCAACATGAAAAAAGATTCAATAAAGCAAAAAAAAAGATACAGATCTGATCTCAGAATATGAAAACAGAAAATTATATACAATAATTAACAATCAAATAAGCAAGCATAAGATAAACTTACAATTTGGTTGAGGGAATGACAATTGGTTTGGGAAGGCACAAGAATTTTGATTAGAAAAGTAAATCCTGCGTTCTAACCGAAAACCTCGTGGAAGGTTCCAGGTTCTCTGCGTGCTTCCTTTCTCACGTTCTTTTGTTTTATTATTTATTTATTTATTTATTCTACTCCATTCTTTCATTATTCTATCGTATAGGTAATCACAACGACTATGCAAATCGGCCCGTTTCACTTTCTGCCAATTTGGGCCATTATGCATTATGAGTGACTAGTCCGGCCCGACATAAAAAATAAGTAAGAATTGAATTTTATTATATGAAGTTCTGACACTCTTCTTAAATGGCGTGTTCATATTACACACACGTATCGGACACCAACACTCATAGAATATTTATCGGTGAAGTGTCTAAAGGAGAAATACATTAATTTTTTAAAAACTTAAACTTATTGTAAAAAAAAATATTTTTATTATGATTATAAAATTAAGGAACAAATTCTTTTGAACCAGCAATGAACAAATTCTCTCTTTTTAGTTAAGAAACATTTCTACTCGATTAGATTTTCAAACAGAATAAACTTATTTTTGGCTCTAAAAATCCGTTGTTTCCTGTTTTTCCGTAGGATTTAAGAAAATTAATCCTCTCAACGTATTCTACCATATACTGGATTTTTGTTTTATTTTGATAATTTGCATTAGGCCTTTATATCTTGAAGCTTATCCTAGGGGTAAACTTCTAGAGTTTGCTTGGAAAGCAAGCAATTAAGGTAAGGGAAACTAACTTTAACTTTCAATAATACCCTAGACTAAACTATTTGAAAGTGGAGGAGACGTGGTCCCAAGTTTCAAATTCTCTTGCAAATATGTTATTTGATAAAATTGTTTGATTTTATCTTGTGTGAACATGTATAAATATTAGATTTTGATAGTTTGGAAGTTAGATATTGTTTTGATATTGGAAAGGTTCTTGAATGTTATGAATTTATAAATATTATGTGATTGAATGATATGTATTATATATGAATGATGAAAATTATATGAATTTGATGTCATACATTTGGGATAATGTATGAGTTATTGTTTGATTGTACATTAAGTATTTAAATTATATGTTTAACAAATATCCTATAGCTTCACTGATGATATAAGTCATATAAACTAAGATATCAAGTGGTGAGAAGCTGATCAGCGAGTTCATACACACTAGGTCCCGTTGTAAACACTCGGTATTGGATGTTTGAACTTATCATGATCTTTGGTGTATGGATTAGATGTTAGCCTCTGATAAGGGGCAGACTTAATGAGTCTTCTGGAAGACAATGAATTCATGTGTAGTCAGTATGATTGAAATGAGATGAAAGTGTTATGGATTGAAATGAAATCCAATGATTGTGATTGAAAATAGATCCATGTGTGATCTATAGGAATGATGTAATTGGTATTGAAATTTTATATGACAACATTTAAATAAATGTTTATAATTGATTAGTTTGATTGATTCTTTTTTCTTGAATTATGTTATGAAATTTCTTTTAATTAGTTTACCCTTACTTTTTTGTTGTGCTGTGAACTGTACTATACTACGTACATGAACAGATAATTATACAGGTGTCAGAGAGTCTGTACGACTTTAGAATATTGTTTTAAAACTTATATTGTAAATATTTGTATTTATGTAAGCTCTAATAATGTATTATGAATGTTTTGAAAAACTCTAGAACTTGTATTGTATGTATTTTTTTATGTGTTACACTTTTTCTTTTTTTTTTACAAAATACTAAAACTCAAGTTAGTTGTAAAACTTAAGTTAGTTGATTGTGAGTATAATGAAACTTAAATTGAAAAGGAGAAAATGTTTATAAAATAATTATTCTCAAAGAGATCTCCCTGAATTTGCTTTTGCTAAAGAATAATAATTAATGACATTTATGTTTAGCATAATTATTACTATCTGTATATATAAAAAGATTAATTGTTTATAAACTATCGTACGACTACTGAATAAAAATGTGATCCGATTGATTATCAACTAACTTCCTTTTTTGCAGAAACTTGAGTTGTACTATATTACGTCGTAGTTCACATTTTATGTTTCATGCCAAAATAATAAGTAAGGGTATAATGCATAAAAGTTTTAATTTTAATGTATAAATAAATATCATAAAACAATATAATTAATTTAATTTAGAATAGTAAGTATTATCACAATTAAAAAAACATTTTACAGTCTTTATCCAAATATTTCATTCTCTACTATTAATATTATTATCACTTCACTATCATTTACAAAGTAGAAACTCAAGTTCTGAAAGCCGATTTAAAGATTACAATACTAGATCTAGAATCCTTAAAATAATAGAAGGATTAAAATCATAAATTGCAGAGAATAAGACAAACTATTGAATACGAGAATATAAAGATGTTGGAGTTGAAGATGTAAATAAGAAAACCTATTTAAGAAACTTCGACATAAACACTCCCAACAAAAGAAAAATACGAAGAATGAAATCAACCAATTTATAAACTTTTAATAATTTAGAAAAAAATCATTTCTCCAATTTTATAAACTCTTAAATAAAATAAATTTAAATTATAGGATTCAAAAAAATTATATATATATATATATATATCACTACAAAATAAATTATTAAATAAAAATAATTAGTTAGTATATTAACTAAATTATATAGTATTATATTGATATTTAGATTAATTTTTATTATTAATAAAAATTTATAAACTAATTTTTAAATTAATATTTAATTAACTACTAACTTAATAGATTTTAAAATTGATAGTTAATTAAATACTTATTTAAAAATTAATTTAAATTTTTTATTAATAATAAATACTAGATATTAATAATTTTTATTAATATTTAATTTAGTTAATATAGTAACTAATTATTTTTTTATTTTAAAAATTAGTTTCTATTTAATTTAATGATTTTCTCTTGTTATAGAATGTTACACTATTTAATATCTTTTTATTTATGTTTGATGAAAAAAAAGGTAATCCTTTCTTACTCAAAGTTCCATATCTGAAAAAAATTATATTAATATAACATTAATTTATATAAATCAAAAATTGACATTATATGTATGAGATTTTTGTTAATACCTTTATACAGATTTTATTTATTTATTTCTTTTGCGATTAAATTATAATTTTATATGTTTATTCGTGTTGGCTAAAAAAACTACACAATAATAATATAAACAAATTATCAAATTTTAGTTTGTTTAAAAAAAGTATAGATTATGTCCTGATAAAACATAATAAACAAAAACTAAATATGAAACGATATTTCAAATTCAACCGTGAGTAAAATATCATGATTCAGGAGAACCGAGGGGTGTGCCAAAAGAGAGGTCCAACTTCTTGTTTTGCCTCTTCATCCAAAACCTTGGTCATTGTTCTTATAGTTATCATTTTGAAAGTGTTGGAGATCCAAGTCAACTAAATATGTAGAACTTATTTTATGACCCGATTTTATGAGTTAAATTATATTTAAAATTTAGTTTAATTACTCTACCATTACACGCATACAACATATGTGAAAAAAAAATCAGTTTATTACGCACATATTGAAAGAATACAGTAAAACTATAGATAAAAATAAATAAATAAACTAGATAAGATAGTGTTGAATTTGAGGATTAGTAATGTGACGATGGGTTTGAGAAGTGAAATAAGATTGGGTCCAAATGAATAATGAATGGGGCACCTACCAATTTGGCAAACTCTATTCACTACGAACACCACAAATTTACTGTCTCTCTCTCTCGTCTCTCCTTGAGTCTCGACCCTCCACCAATCCAAAATTACAACACACGACAAGGGTAACCAGCAAAACCAACAAGACAGGGTAATGTGAAGAGGAGCAGAGGACCACAATCTACGGCATGTACACGTCACCGTCCGGGGGTACCCTCGGTAAGGCCACGGCGGTGATGAAGGCCATTAGCTTCTACCTCTCCGACCACCCCGTCATCGTCAGTTTCCGATGGAGCCACGCTCTATGGGGCTCTACCTGGTCCTTCCTCTTCTACTCAATCGCTCTCTACTTTCTTGTTTCCATTTTTCTCCACCTAATATTAGCGTTGCTTCTTCGCCGCGGCCAAAACGTTCCACTTGGGCCGTTACCCGCGCTTCACAGCCTCTCAATGTCCGTCATCTCCGCCACCATCTTCGCCGGCCTTCTGCTCTCGGCCGCGGCGGAGATCAGAGAGACGCAGTGGCTCTGGCGGCGTTCCAAGACCCCTCTCGAGTGGCTCCTTTGTTTCCCCCTCGGGACGCGTCCCTCCGGCCGCGTCTTCTTCTGGTCCTACCTTTTCTACCTGTCGCGTTACGTCCACATGTTGCGCACCGTGTCGGCCGTTCTACGACGTCGTAAGCTGGTTTTCTTCCAGCTCTTTTATCACGCGATTTCCACGTTCATGTCGTTCATGTGGTTGGAGTTCTCGCAGTCGTTCCAAGTTCTCGCGATCCTCTTCACCACGCTGGCGTTTTGCGTTATCTACGGGTCCCGGTTCTGGACCGCGATCGCGGCGCGTGGCGCGTGTTTGCAACTCGTGCTGAACTGCCAGATTGTGTTGCTTGGGTGCAACTTGGTGTGTCACGTTGGGGTGCTTTTGCTGCATTTTTTCACAGGTGGGTGTAACGGGATTGGCGCGTGGGTCCTGAATTCTGTGCTGAACGGCGCTGTTTTAATGCTGTTTCTTAATTTTTACATGGGAGTGGATTTAGGAAGAAGGAGGAAACCTAGTAAGAATGTGGGTGATTCTGATTGTGAATGTGGTGATAATAAAATCGCTCGTTCCTGCTCTGTTTTTGGCGCTGGAAAGGAAGCAGATAGCAATAAATTGAAGTCATGTTAGAAGCAGAGATTGAAGGTTTTTTCTGGAATTGGGCACTCTCACTTTTGTAATTTAAAACACATATACGCTCTAAAAGCCAAATATGTTTTTAGGAAGGTATATAGAGTTTGTTAGTCAAGTGGAGTACTCTCTTTTATCATTAACGCCGTAACTTATACGATCATTCTTAGGCTCAATTCCCTCTCTGTACCATTTATATCTTTATTTCCCAATCTATCTTTTTTATTTTTATTTTTATATCTAGCACTCTTTTATTTTTTATTTTCCTATCTAGCACCATTTTATAAATAAATAAATAATAAATTATTATTCTTTTAATAATTTTAATTTTGAATGCATTAAAAAATAAATATTTTTAATGTTTAAAATAATTAGAAATATAATTAATGAATAAATAAATGAGTTTTTACAAAAATAAAAATAAAAAAGTAATAA
>Ga0123342_1001637_pt1 | contig 37645 bp, 18 predicted proteins | sample Turbeawhitnodule_FD_89960 | JGI IMG/M metagenome (GOLD analysis project Ga0123342, IMG submission 89960) | Root nodule microbial communities of legume samples collected from Mexico - Turtle bean Mexico white nodule | ecosystem: Host-associated > Plants > Roots > Nodule | place: Mexico: Nepantla...
AAAAAAAATATATATTTATATATATATATATATATATATATATATATATATATATATATATATATATAAAAGCTCTACTACTGTACTAGGTGTGATATGAAACTTAACATTTCTGTTAAACAAACACTTTAATTATCTAAGAAAAAGTATTATTAAAAAAAACTAGAAATACAAATAAATATGGAAACTAAACAAAAATTCATAACCTATACCTGTTAATAAAAAATTATAAAAAATAGTATATAGAAACCTATTACACTAATTGAAACGTTATCTTTTCACATTAATTAAACACAAATGTTCCACTTACAAAGTTATGAATTGTTATTTAGTGAGTTTTTTTTTTCTATTATATTTTCTTTTGTGCTTAACATTTAAATCCAAAATTTTGGATGAGTTTTGACCTACTGAGTTTCTTCTGCAACTTGGATTATGTGGCACGTGATTCACGTGTCCTTGTATGTTTGAATAAGTTCCTTTTTTTTTAAAATTTTAATATCTTAACTTTGCCCTTATTTTTATCATCTTACTTTATTTTATTTTATTGAAATCTATAAGACACTTCTCTCTTAAATGACGTATTTGTATCGGATTCACGTATTAGACATTGACACTCGAAAGACACTTGTAAGACACGTATCAATGAAGTATCTAATTCAAAAAATATTTCTTGAATTTATGATAATTTTAACACGATTTCAACACAATTTTAAAAATGAGAAACACATTAATGTTCTAAAAACTCAAACTTATTGTATGAATTTTTAGTATGATTATAAAAATAAAGAACAAATCTTTTTGAACTAGCAATGAAAAAAAATTTCTGCTAAAAAAAACTGAAACATACTTGTGCATATAAATCTTTATTGTCAATTTATATAATTTATAATTATATAATATATAGATTTGTGTCCTTGTGTCTTACATTTTAGAGATTATACATATCTCTGTGACCGTGTCAGTATCGTATCAGTGTTCGTGTCAGTATCTGTGCTACAGTGTATGTGCTACATAGATTGAGATTCAATTTAATTGTTATGATTTTCTATTATTTTACATGTTAATGTTAATACGTATATTAATTTTAAATCTAATATTTTTGTATATATGTTTATTTATTCTTATGTTGTTTTTTAAAAATTTTAAATATTATTTAAAATGTTTTGATTTGAACTTCAAATTGAAAAAATGACAAATGTGAGAAAATAGATAACTTAAAAGTTATTAAAACAGTATTAATATTATTTGAAACATGATAAGGTAAAAGAAACTAAATAAAGTAATTTTACATAAATTAAAATAAAATGTTTGTGCCAAGCGAAAAGATAAATACAGACACTTTAATTAATTAATTAATTTACTAGTTTTGAATAATTAAATATGATTATATTAAAAAACATATATTTATTGGTTCTCTTTAATGAATTGTGGTTATTCTCTTAATCATTTCTAGTTATGTTTAACTGAATTTGGAACTCTTAAATGATATTTTGAATTTTAATATTGAGAATGAAAATATTTGACCACATTACCAGTCAAATTTTATTCCAAATACTATATATACACATAATAAATTATTATCTAACTTTATAAATGTACTTTTTGGAGTTTAAAAAACTTATCAATTTATGAAATTGTTTAGTGGTAAAGATATGTGACTTTAATAAAAGAATTCAGTATAAAACTTAAAATTCCTTGATATTGTTTGGGTGATATATAAAATTAATATTCTAAAATTATTATTAACTATCTTGATCTTTTATTATTATTTTCGGGACATTTAAAAAGCAAAAGAATTTTTGTTTTTAAGTTTTATTTTCACTAAATTTAAAAGAAATAACTGGACTCAAGTATAAGTTTTGTGGAAATATATTTTCTGAAAATGATATTTGACGCACAAACTTTTTTGTCACAAAACTAATTTTGAGATCTGTGTTTTAAAGTACCTATTTCCCAAAAATATTAAAATTTGAGATGAAAACTCTCCAAAATTATTTGTTCACATATTTGCAATTATAAAATGAAAAAACCTAATTTTATGTAATTTTTATAAAAAAAAATATCATCATAATAGAGATGGAAAGTTCTACCACAAAGTAATTATTATTATTATTATTATTATTATTATTATTATTATTATTATTATTATTATTATTATTATTATTATTATTATTATGATATATAACTGTACTATTGGGCCAATCAAGAGAAAACAAACAGGCAATTTCTTCCTTCACCATATCACTTTTAACCTTTTTTAACCTTGCATCATTTTCTAAAATTTATAAAATTACCCTTATTATGAATTTGAAAATCCAAAATAATAAATATAATTCAAAACTAAAAAATTATATTTCGGATAAAAAAATCAAAACACAAAATTAAAAATGCATTTTGAATAATAATTTCCATAATTTAAAAATGTGTTCCAGAAATTTAAATTTGAAATATTTCCAGAAAAAAGTTTTGAAAATAATTTTTATCCACAACCTCGTTTTATCTAAGGTTAATTTAATTATTTTTAAGAAATATTATTGTCATTTCCAATAATAGATTTAGTGTATGTTATAATTAATATGGTAAAGAAATAGTTTGCCAAAAACAAAAGAGATTTGAATGAAAAACAAAAACAACAAAAATATTCATAAATTTGTTGACTATATGGAATTTGATCTTGCATTCGAAATACTATTAATCACTTCATATTTGATATAGCTAGGAGAATATTTGATAAAGCAAGTCAAATATATAATAAGAATGAGTTAGAATTTTGAATTAATTTTTTTACAATAATTTATTAGGATAATGTCTTATTGAATATTTATATGAAATTTTTATTTTACGGATTCGTGATATTTTTTATTGATTCTATAAATATTGTTTATAAATAACTCTTAGTTTACAGATGTTCAATAATATGCAACTGAAAAAGTTAAAAGTAAAAAAATATTTATATTTTGTATTCTATTGTATTGATACATCTGTTAACAATAAAATCAGGTTAAATTTTTAAACAGTACAATTAAGTTTCGTTACACATATTATTGTTATACATTATAAACTAGGTATTATATTACCAATTATTGTTTGGAATAATAATTATTTTTATTAATATTTCATGTATTTTTTAAAACAACATTCACTTTTCCTAAAACATTATGTATCACATATACGAATACAAACACGGGAGATACGTGTAATCTATAAAATGTAAGATACCAAGACACAAATCTATATATTATATAATTTTAAATTATATAAATTGAAAATAAATATTTATGTGCAAAAGTATGTTTGAGATTCTTTTGAGAGCATGAAGATATTTTTCATGACGGGTTCAAAAGAATTTGTTTCTTATTTTTATAATCATAATAAAAATTTATACAATAAATTTGAGTTTTTAGACAACTATTGTATTTATACGTTTTAAAATTGTGTTAGAACCGTGCTAGAATTTTCAAAAATCTAACAAATACTTTTTGAATTGAACACTTCATTGATAAGTGTCATACGAGTGTCATACAATTGTCATACGAGTGTCATACGAATGTCCGACACAGATACACCATTTAAGATAAGTGTCTGAGTCACATAAAACACACTTTTAGTATAAAGTATGGTATGTATAACGTACGAGATTGTGTATAAAACCGATCGTATATTCATATTGTATCATGCAAATCAAGAACTTCTAAGTAATCAAACACCATTATTATTAAATTAGATGAATAAGAAAGTCAGATATAAAGAGTTAGGAGGTAGATTTTAATATATATAAAAAAAAAAAAGTTTAATCGTGTTGTGTCATTGCTCCTAAACACATGACTCAGTACTTCTTCAACGATCATGATCAATTTGATAGCTTTTCTCTTGGGGATATGACCAATTTGATTTACTTGTGAAAACGAAGAAGCAAAGAACCAGAGTCCCAGAATCCATGGAAACGCAGTACGAGGAACAGGAGAGAGACGACTCTATTCCCCCACAGTTCCTCAGAAGATGTGGGTAACTTTGAAAGGTTCATGAAGTTATAATTTTGTATCTTCAAAGCGAAGATCCTAGTGAGTGTGATTGATTTTCATGAGTATTGGAGGAGGATGATGAGAAAAATGCACGCGGAAGGAAGCAATACACACAATCACGAATCAACTGCAAAAAAATAAACAATACAAGATTTAACTTGGTTTGGTAGTCAACTGCAACCTACATCCACACGGGCAACTATTAAGTTTATATTATATCCTGTTGCACACCAATTACAAGTACAATAATCTCTTTAAATAGAGATAAATAGAGAATAAAAGGACACAATGATTAAGTTCAATCACTAAAACATGATGTCTACTCAGTCTAATCCAATTGGTTCTAGCTTCATACCAACGGAGGAGATAGAGAATGATGTAACTTTTGAGGAGCTGAAGAAAGCACGCTCCAATGGGGCACATGTTTTTTTTCAGAAACCCAAAGAAGACAGAAAGTTAAAGAGGATTAACAAGAATAGGTGCTGTGTTTTTAGCAGTTTAACAGAGTTTTTTTTTTTTTAATTTTCTGATTCTTTTGTCCAGTAGCAAGAGGGCAGTTTCTTCTTTTAGAGAGGTTTACAAGCTCCATCCAAGGTAGATTTATTTGTTCCTTGTAAAGAGTTAAATGTTCTGTTTATATATTTTTAAATTTATGTTACTGCAGTGCATGTTGCCATGTAAGTCATTATTACAAGTAGTAAAATATGAAGATAAAGAGAAGCTCTGAGCTGAAATTGTGTATTCCTGAAAGCATGGACACACATTATTAAGACTTTGGTTGTCATGTTTGTAGATTTAGGATATGAGATGGGTTAACTGAGTTACTGCAATGCATTCCATCACGTAAGTGCTTATTACATGTGTTGAAAAATTGAACAGAAATGTTTTTATGACATGACAGCACCAGTGGTTTATTCACGGAAAATGTTAATCTGAGAACTACAAATTGAAATGACACTAGTTTACAAGTATGATTTACCTGTATGTATATCGGGGACTGAGTAATGTTGATTCACGTCGATATATGATGCTTACTTCACTCTTGGTTACCTTATTCTTCAAGTCTCCTTCCCTCTGCGCATGCCTCGGTCGGTCGGTGGGGTACCTGCGATTGTGCTCCGATGCTCAAATCAGCCAGAATGTCCAGGGAGAATTCTTTGATAATATGAAAAACGTACCTTTCTCCCCTTTCAGAAGTCCTTTTAGTAGGTTGACTTGGACCTTGGCCATGTGGGTCAAGCAACTGACGGCTAGAGACACGCTTAGTGGTCTTTGGGTCATGTTTGGTGGTTTTCTGAAATCCAGAGAGTGCTCCAGAGAACGTGCTTGACTTGTTCAACGGGAGTTGTAACTGCTCGTTTCACGTGTAACTACGTTCTTTATTTAATTAAGTTATTCAATAAAGACCCTTCAATCGTACGGTGCCGACCGGTAAAAAAACAATTTTAAAATTGTTTTATTTGAGTACAAACATATTTTTGTATGGTGCCGACCGGTACAAATACAATTTTAAAATTGTTTTATTTGAGTAGAAAATGTAAGTCATATGTGCTCGTTGCTGTAAATATAGTTGTTCCTTCAGAAGTGGTGAATATGTTTGCTAGTTGTTCACTAGAGTTGAAAACTAATGTTCATCTTGAAACTTGTCTTGTAATATATAATACTTGGAAATTGAAAAACTTTTCTGTAGGGCTAACTCTGAACTCTGACTTCATCATCTTGGTAGAACAGGCTCTGAAGAAGGAACTGAAAAAAGATAAAGATCTGAAGCGCATAGGTGAAATCGAAGAACGTATATCATGGATTGTTAGTACTTCACTCTTTACTAGTTTGTTTTCTACTTCCAAAACTATTATGTTTACTGATTTTCTCATCATATTAATTACATGTTTATTCAGGATAAACAAATGAAGTCTGATTCAATGAAAAATATTGATACAGAAATACTGGCTAAGCACAAAAAGAAAGAGAGAGAAGCAGCAAAGCAGGGAAAAAGTCCTTTTTATCTCAAGAAATGTAATGGTTCCTGCCATGCTTTCTTTTCCATTCACACACAAATAAATACATATGAAATGGATCAATGAAGCATCCCTATAGATGCTGACACCCTTTTCCATTGCTTGCAGCTGAAATACATAAACATTAGTCATCTGGAAAACTTGAAACTCTTCTACTAAATCTATCTATTCATCATTTTTAGTCATTTGGAAAACTTGAAGCATTTGTTGAGAAGAGGAGGAGAAGGAATGCTGCAAAGGACCACAGATACATGCCTTATTGCAGATCTGGTGATGTGGAATAAATTTTCTAGCTTTGAGATTCCTTCTTAGGTTATTAATGAACATATCACCAAAAATAAAAGTTATATATGTTTTCTGGCTGCCAGCTTTGGAGATTAAGTATTGACATATGTTGATGAATATATGGTGGCATTTGTTGTGAGTCTAAAGATTTACTAATTAGGGAATGGATTGGTGTCTCTAGGCCACAAGACAGCCTTATGTACTTGTAGGAGGAATGTGTTTTCCATTATGATCACCTCACTTGTTTTAGAACCTTTGTTTAAGATACTTCTTAGAAAGAAAATCTGAATATGAAAGAAGAAGTTTTTGTTTTTTATTACTGAGATGCTGCTTTGAGTAGCTTGTGCTATATATATATCATGAAACATGCATTCTACCAAATGTGAGAAAATAGGTGTGTCCTTAACATACTCAAATATTGATTAACCAACTTCTTTGCAGACTCAATTTGAAGATTCCCATAAACTTTTAATGTTCTTTTCATTAACATAATTATCCCATGGCTTCTTTCTTGTTCTTTTCATCTTTTCATTAACATAAGTATCCATGGTTTCTTTCTTTATTTGCATATTTGGATCAATTCGGATTGTAGGCTGCAACTCGCCTGAAGCCGGAATCACTAGTAATCGCCCGTTACACTATGAGAGCTGGCCATGCTCGAAGTAGTTGCCTTAACCGCAAGGAGGGAATTGCCAAAGATAGGACTAGTGACTGGAGTGAAGTCGTAACAAGGTAACCGTACTGGAAGGTGCGACTGGATCACCTCTTTTTATATATAAAAATTAATATTTTATTATTATTTTTAATTTAAAAATATTATTATATTAATATAAATAGTGTTAAATGTATGTTACTTCACAGAGTCAACAAAACTTTTCTCAAACCCAATGGGTAAAACAGTATGTTTGAAGTTGAGGGCTTGTGGACACTTTCTCTTGTAGTTTAAGAAAAAGAAGTTACAATAAAAATGAAAAAAATTTGCAAAATGATAAGAAAAGTCAAATTACATTAAACTTAATATTTTTTTATGTGATAAATACAATCTAAAACAGAGTAAAAGGAGAATAAAAATAGACATTCAGTCATGAATGTGTATGCTTTTACTGTGTTAATAGAAATCAACAATGTGTAGACTTTTATTACCTCAACAAAAATAAAAGATAATTAATTATTAATTAGATTTAATTAAAAAATGAACTAATTAGGTTAATTACATGTACAGATAAACTTCTTCAGCAAATTTTATTGTGTTTTTTTTTTTGGAGATTTTCATCTACTAAAAATTAGAGTTTTTCATAGTATATAAGTAAGTGCAAACTTCATCCCATAAACCGATTTTATAGAGTTGAATTAGGTTTAAAGTCCACTTCTTAATATTTTTATATAATTATATAATCAAATTGTATATAAATGAATATATATTCACTATTACGAGAAGCTAAATCATGATTCTCATTTTATTTTAGTCTCATGCAAGTATTTTCTTAGATTAGGTTTCATTCAGATATCCATATCTTACTATAAATAAACAAAACAATAATATAAAGAAAAACATAATGGAATAAGTAACAAGCTGGAAAATAAAGAAAGAAAGAAGAGAAATTGTGTTGGGTTTCGGCTGATTGGATATAATAAATAAAATTTAATTAATATTATTAAAAAATAAAATAAAATGAAAAATAAAGTGGAAAAGGCAAATTGGATATTCACAAAATATGCTTCTGAGTGCAAGTTCTTGTCAAATGGAAGCAAATGGAAGCCTGACAAGAATCCCAATAACTTAAAAGCAAATATATCTATAACTATTGGATATAACTATTCATATATATCAAGAGAAAATAAAATAAAATATAATAAATTAGAAATGAAGATCTTAAAAGAATAAATACTACAATCGATATACTTTTTCATATGAATGAAATTGACTTATTAATTAATTTTTTATGTATAAAATAAATCTATAAATATAAGCCCTTTATTATCAAATAAAAAAATAATTTCGTGTCCACACATATTTTAAAAAATTATTTATCTGTAAATTTTAATAAAAAAAACTATTAATTTAGGATCAATTAAATTCTTATTTTCTTTTTTCTTCTTCTCTTAGGTTAAAAAACTCGGTTTTCAAACGGTTTCCGGGCCCAACATGGACTCCGTGTCAAAGCCGCGGCCCGGCCCGGCCCGCGTATATGGATATGCGATGCGCACGACACGTTAACTCTTCATGCACGTTCCAGACTTATGGGGAAGGTAAAAAGATATTTATAAAAAAGTTACATTAAAACTTTTTATTTCATGAAAGATTACATTAGATTATTTAATTTGATTAATAGACAAAAAAAAATACTCATTAATGAAAAATATAATTTAATATCCCTTTTTTTAGGAATAATTAAGTTATGCATTATTATTTTTCACGCTGGCGAAACTGTTTCGATTAGACATTAGGGTGTGCACCAAATCATTACCCAAAAATAATACTAAATAAAACAAGAATCGCTACAAAATGCGACATAAAAGGCCATAGTTGTCGTTTTTTCTATTTTTAAATTTCTCATATTTAGAAAAATATCTTATGCATTAAGCAAGAATAAAAAATACACTGAACCGCCATGGAATAATAATAATAATAATAAAAATAAAAATATTAACGGAAAGCAAAAATAGGAAAACGCGTGAAAAAAATAAATAATACATTAAATAATAATACCTGGAAGGTTCCTAAATGTCTTTCTTCAAAGTTATATATATATTTTCGTCGTTGTTTCAGTTGTGAAGAACATTGCAAGCATTCAAGGTTTTTCACCAATTCAGAAACTCTTCTTCTTCTTCTTCTTTCTGTTTTCAGTTTTCTGTTTTCTGTTTTCTCTGTGAAAACAATGGAATACAGAACCTTGGAACTCAACATCATATCAGCAAAAGACATAAAGAATGTTAATCTTTTTTCCAAGATGGATGTTTACGCCGTCGTTTCGCTCACCGGTGATCCTTTTCATCTTCAGAGTGCAACCACCCAGGTGGACAAAGACAGCGGCAGCAACCCCAAGTGGAACTTTCCGGTGAAATTCTCCGTCAACGAGGCTTTGGCCAAGGAGAACCGTTTGACCCTCGAGATCAAGCTCTTCTCCGACCGCACCCTCGGCGACACCCTCATCGGCACCGTCCATGTTCCTCTCAGGGAGCTCGTCGACAACCCCGGCGACGACAACGGCTCCCGAAACGTCTCTTACAAGGTCTTGAAATCTTCTGGAAAATCCAAGGGATCGTTGAATTTCTCTTACAAATTCGCCGAAAAAGTTTCTAATTCGGTCCCCGCCGGCAGCGTGGCCGCCGCCGCATCGAAAACAGGAGCGGAGCCGGTGATGGCTTACCCACCTCAGACATCCGCCGGATCGAGTGCAATTCCTTACGGAACGTCACATCCTCCGCCGCCGAATCCGGCTGCGCAATATGGATACCCGCCCCAACAACCGGCTTACGGTGGATATCCGCCCCAACAACCGGGATATGGGTATCCACCGCAACAACAGAGCTACGGTGGATATCCACCACAAAATGGATATGGTGGATACCCGCAACAGAATGGTTATGGATACCCACAAGGATACCCACAACAAGGTGGATATGTGCAACAAGCCCAGAAACCGAAGAAGAACAAGTTTGGAATGGGGTTGGGAGCTGGGTTGCTTGGTGGGGCCTTGGGGGGTATGTTGATCGGAGATATGGTGTCTGATGCTGCGGATTATGATGCGGGTTACGATGCTGGATTTGATGATGCTGGTGGATTTGATTTTTAGATCTTTTGTTTAGTTAGTTGTGTTTTCATGGTTTCTGGATTTCACTGTTGGTTTTCTTTAAGGTTGAGTAACGATGTTTAATGATGTTGTTGATCTTAATTTGTTGCATATACCTCGTTACCTGACTTTGTATTTTTCTGGTATGATATAACATACGTACAGCTTGTGATTTCCCCACTATTCAATTTCATTCTGTCCTCAAATCATCAAAAAATAAAGTTATTTTCTGGTTTCTGACTGAAATTTTCTTTGGTATAACAAAGATTGATGGTTGTGTTGAATTGAAGTGATTACAGAGAAAAGGCATGTTAACATGTGATTCTAGGGAAGGGAAGTTGTTGATTTGACAAACGAAACTTCCTTAATCTTTTATTATCTTGTTTTGTTGTGTTCTTGTACGAAACTTGGATAATAAACTACATGACAGAAAGTAATCTTGAGAAAAAGTACTGAAAAACAATGTTTCACCTGTTGCATAGTTCTGCAAGCTAACATTGGCAACCAATGATATTGAATTAGCATAACATTAGCTGTGTTCTGAATTTCTTATCTTTTTTATGGTATGCATGTGGAATCTATGAGATAGAATAGTGGAGCAAGTGAATTGATTCCTTATTATCTTGAATAAAATTTGAGAGTGATAGAATAATTATCCCACTTTAGTGTTATGTTGATCCCAAGTTAGGTAAACAATAACCAATACAGTACCTTGTATTCACTTCAAAGCTATGTTTCAGAAAGAAGATGACATAGTTAACTTTGAGGGAAAACAATAGATGGTGCATGTTACTGTTACAAATTGATAATCATGGATATTGAATTGTTTGTATCAGAACATTGACAGTAATTTTTTTTAATTGAAAAAAAAACATAAAATCTGAGTCAATCTGTGATGTAGTTAGTGTATCAGTTCTTGGTGAACATTGACAATATCTTTCCAAAGTCAGGTTCATCGAACCCCAAAACTTGGTCTCCTTGAGAATTGCATGATCCGATAATAATGGTGATGAATCAAGGTTTATGGTCATTTGGTGTTCCAATTTCCACCTCTTGTTTTGCTCTGTCCATGTCAGAACATAGTATACAAGATAGAAGCCAAATGAGTTGAATAGAGAAAATGATCAGAGATTATTTGTGATCATAAGTAAAGAAGGGTGTGTGATTATGCAAGAAAAGACATGACACATTGCATAACAGCCACTGAGATAAGAAAAAGCTGATGAAAGTAGTTTAGACACGGACATAAGTCCAAAAAAGGTTTCAGCTAAAAGAGTAAGATTATAAACTCCTATTTCAAGTTTTGATTTTAATGTTATGGAATCATTTGTGATTCATGTTGCTGATCTCACTTAGTGGAATAAGATTTTACTATTGGTATTGTGTACTAATAGTTTCATTGGAAATTGTGAAAATGAAAGATGATTTTTTTCAATAAAACTACTTTGACATGTTCAATAGTTTCATTTACTAATAATTTGGTTGAAAATTATGATAATGAAAGATTTTTTTTTTAATAAAACAAGTTTCACAAGTTTAATATTTTATATGACTTAAGAGTTAATATAATTTAAATATATTTTTCTTTTTTAACTTTTTGAAATATTTTTTAAGAATAATATTATGATAAATTTTTAAGATTCAAAATAAACAATACTTTAAATATAATAAAAGAAAAATACAATTAAATGTAAGATGAAGAAAAAATATTTGATTTTTTTTAATCAAATGACTTAATTTCATCTTCTAAAAGTTGAACCAACTCTATTAGATAAAGATAGATGTTGTTGTAAGGTTAGTAATAGTATTAATCAATCTTAAAGGTATACAATTGTTAAAAGACAAAGTTATAAATGTAAAGAGCACTTTGATGTGTATGACTATGATATTTGTTTTTTTTTATTAAAATTATTTTGGATATAAATTAATTTTAACTTATTTCCTAACCGAGATCAAGAAAAGCTGATCGAGATAAGGGAAACCTGGCCACATGAGGGAAATTACCACGGACGGCCCGGCCGACCAACACATATATCCATTAACGCTCAAATCAAGGTTAGTAAAATTAATCTCTCATTAAAGATTAGGTAATACAGCTATAAGTGTTATTCATTCCACTAATCAGGCCCAATAAGATAAGTCCATTAAAATAATATAAATAACACGATTTCCAAGGAGAAAGGTACATCATTTATTACTGTGCATCTACCTAAGTGTCGATCATCCGCTTTACTGACTTGAGTGTCGAAGTGACTTCTGCAGGTGTCTCTTCCATTCGACATTCCCCCGAGACTATGAGCCGAAGGAGAAGCACGGAGTCGAGAAGGATCCCAGTAAGACCTTAGCAACCTGCCCGACGTAAACTTCAATAGTTTTTTAGGTATCATCTCCTTATAGGAATAAGAACAACTTATAAAAAATTAGTTTTAATTTTTACTTTAATTTTATAAATTTGTTTTAATTTTTAATTTAATTTTATCTCCTGGGCTCTATTAGAGAAGTATGTACCTGTAAGCTTGTTAAAAGTCTTAATCAAACTTAAAGTTATACATTTGTTAAACAAAGTTATAAATGTGAAGAACACTTTGAAGTGCATGTTTATGATATTTGTTTCTTTTTATTAAAAATATTTTGTACATAAATTATTTTTAACTTATAAAAAAGTTAGTTTCAATTTTTATTTTATTTTTATCTCTAACTATGTGGAAAATACACAAGAAATGAGGTTGAGTTATATTTTTAAAAAAATCAACTTAAAATACATTTTTTCTTTAAAAGATAGAGATGTTTTCACCAAGAACAAAGAAAGATAGGCTGTTTTTGTATTGACTCTTTAAACTTAATGAATCACTAAGATTATGTTTAGATATTGAAAATTTTACTATGATGAAATCTCATGACAAATATTCTTTAAAGTTATTTTTAGCCAAACATCAAATTACTCTTTTTACTTACTTCTCAAAACAATTTTTATAAGTATATATTTTTAAAGAAGTAATTTATTGAGGCTTTTACTCTCTTGTATAAATTGCTAACAATACAAAATTAGTTTTTTTTATCCTTATGAACAAATTTTCTTATTATTAAACCAATATTTTTTAACCATTGCACACTATTTGAAGACACTAATTGAAATTAAAAAAACTCAACACAAGTTCCCTTGTGTTTCGCCTAATATGATAAAGAAACAACAAAAAGAAAGTAACAAATAGATAGCTTCTAACAATATTGATTTATTACACATAAACTTCAATGAAGGAAAAAAATATCAGTCATACAAAATTAATTGAGTTAAAAGAAACACATAAAAATATTTGCAAATAAAAAAATAGAATGAAATATAAATTATCATAAAAGATATTTCTTTTGTGTTCAAAAGACAATTTGGTGTTAAAAAATATCATGAAAATTAGTAAATAGAAATCAATTTCAGATACTAAAAATAATTAGTTACTATATTGATTAAATTATATACTATTTTAAAGATTAAAAAAAATGTTGGTATTTAAAGTAGTTTCTATTATTAATAAAATTTATAAATTAGTTTTTAAATTGGTATCTAATTAGTTATCAATGTATTGGCTATCAATCAATGTTGGTTTTTTTCACTCACATAATCGATATTCTGGTGTCTTTGAAGAAGTAGATAATCGATTATCCATATTTTTTTCTCGGTGAACATTGGTGTTCTGGTATCCATAATCGATGTTGATTTTTTTTCCACTCACATAAACGATGTTGTGGTGCCTTTGTAAAGGTACATAATCGATTTTCTATATTTTTTCAGTGAACATCGAATAATTTAGAACTTTTATTTATTTTAGATTTTTTAAATAGAAAAAAAATATTTGTATTTATTTATAATTTTAAATAGTTTAGAAATTTTATTTAATCCTGATTTTGAATATTTTAGGAATTTTATTTATTGATGATTTTTTATTTAAGTAGTACATTGAATAATTTAGGATTTGTATTTATTTAAAAATTTTAATAATTTAAGAATTTTATTTACTTTAAACTTTTATTCAAATAGAGAATTAAATAATTTAAGAATTGTATTTATTTTAATAATATATTTAAATATATTAAAAAGAGATTGCGCATTCGGGGAATCGAACCCCGGTCAGTACCGTGGGAGGGTACTATGATACCACTACACCAAATGCGCTTTTTGTTAATATTTCGATTCGTTCATTTGATAAAGGAACTATTAATTTATACTAATTTAAATTTCAACTTAACTAAAACAATGTTTTAAATCTAACGGATAGTTTTATTGACATTAAGATATTAAAATTACTATAATGTATTTAAATTTCATAGATAAATCAATCAATTTCTTTTATTTTAGCAAAATTTTTATAACACTTTACATTTTATCCTTCTTTATTTCTATATTACAATATATATAGAGAGAGAGTGAGAGAGAAAATATTTGGTAAATAATAAAGATATAATTAAAAAATAATAATAATCAGTTATTTCTTGAAATTTGTAAATTATAATTAAGTAAAATTAAAATAATTTCAAAAATTTCTCAGTAAAAAATTCAACCGTATAAAATTATAAAAGATAAATTTATATCTTATTTAAAAAAATTATTGTGAAATATATTTTTTTAAAATAATTTATTAATGTTACATTATTTAACATATATACATAATACACATATTACATATTAATTTTCTTAAAAATGTATAATATGTATATTTAGTCAACATGATAAGAAGTCTATGAACTTTTTAAGTATCTTATTACGTATATAAAATATGTTGAATTTTTACCTTTTAAAAAAATCTACAACACAATTATATTTTTATATTTTTTGAGAATATGAAAGAGCAATTATTTTATTATATAAGTTCACTAGAGATTTTTATTTAGTAGTTGTTAACATATGAATTTTACTCTAGTCCTTCGTATTTTTATTCGATTTTTTTTTAAATCATATTTTTTTCGTGTGATGATAAATAATTATTGTTATTTGAGGTGACAACATAAATGAGATGTCAAGTTGTATAGTGATATTTAAAATAAAAATTTTATAAAAAAATAAAAGATTTATTTATTACGAAAAAATTCTCTGAAAATGCTTTAATATGAAGAGATTCGTGATTCTTTTAGGTTAGGGACTTTATTCTGAATAGCATTAAATCTTTGTTTATTCAAAGTTCATCATAAAATATAACCAAATATTCTCCATCCAATAATTCTTTTTCTTTTCAATCGCACAAACTCTCACCCATTCTTTTACTTATTCCAAGTTTTAAAAAAATATTATATTTATAAGCCATCAAAAAGGGTTTTTAATTTCAAGAGAAATAAATAATTTGAATTTTAGTGTATACTTTTTTTTTTCTAATAGTAAATAAATAAATTATGATACAAATTCTCTTTGTCATAATTGTATCATGGTAATTTTGATTAGTAAGGGTAATTTCTTTCATAATAATAATTATTGTAGGTGTGTTGATCCTTTGGTTTAGGGGTGGCAAAGCAGGTCAGCCTGCCCCGCATTGGTCCGTCCCACGCTTGGCTCGCAAAAATGCGGGGCGGGCCAACCAGCCCCGCATAAGAGCTGGTTCACGGGTTTGCGGGCCGGCCCGCATTTTTTTTAATTAAATATTTTTTTTTATATTTTGTTCTTAAAAAATTGTTAAATTAAACCTATATATTTGTTACTATCAAACCTTTTTTTTTTTCTTTTCAAACATAGTCAAACATCAAAACATTAAACATTAAGATAAATATCAAATATCACTATTCTTCCACTTCCAAAACATTAAACATAAACATTAATTCAAAAACATTAAACATAAACAATATTGACGCGATTGTGTTGTGTTTCTTTTTTTGAAATTTTGTGAAAACCTAATTACGTTGCCATGCTGCTGTTAAGTGCCAATTTTTCTTTCTTACGGGTTAGCGGGCCAGCTCGCCCCGCTGCTGGCCCGCGCAGGCTAATGCGGGTTAACGGGTTGAAAAGGTCAGTCCATCCCGCGTTTTTTACCAGCGGACCGCGGGCCGATCCGCCCCGCTTTGCCATCCCTACTTTGGTCTGTATGAAGATGATGTTTTGTTTGAATATAAGAGCGAGGGTTCTAGGGGGTTCTTTCTAGTTTTTTTTAAATACTATTTAGGTGTTGGCGGGGTGTGTGATGTAGAAAAAGTTAAATGTCGTGTGTTTTGTATAAGAGTTAGGTCATCCCTAAAGTGATTCACATATATTTATTGTTTATTGTTGATAAAAAAATAGAAATTATTATTACAGTTATAACTAGCATAATCAAATATTATTGCGCTTATATAACTACATTTTTATTATAAAAAATCATTTATTAAATTTAATTTGATATATTTGTAGTATTTTCCTGTTATATAATCTCATGTATTAATTTTACAAGAGAAGAGAAATATAAAAGAAAAAAAAGTAGTGTTTGATGGTAATTAAAAATAACATAATAAATTTAAAAGTCGGTAACTATGCGGTTTCTCTAAAAAAAGTTAAATTGTATATGTGTCCACAATTTTTAATTAAAATTGTAAAAAAAAAGTAATAGAATGATTTAATAATTAAACAAATCCATGTTTAGTTATTTTAGGTAGAAAAGTTATTTAGTTATATTTAGAAGAAATTTGTGCAGATAAGTAATTTACTAAATAAGAGATTTTTTTTCTATTTTATTAAGAGATAAAAATATTTAATTAAAATTTTCAATAAATATATTTTAAAAAAAACATATCACCTTTTATTAAAGGATAAGATTGTGAAATAAAAATAAAAGACTAAAGGTAGTTACAAAAAGTATATTCCTTATAATTATGTTTAAAATAACTATTTTTGCAAAAAAAAAAAAAAATTATTTCGATTTTTATTTTAACAAAACTTAAAAAGAAATAATTAAAAAAAAACATATTCTTAAGAGTTATTTTTTACTTTATATATTGTTATATTATAGAACATAGACAACTTCTATCTTACTGAATTTAATTTCAGTTAAAAAAGGAATCTATATTATATTTAATTGTCTTATTATTGAAATGAATGGTTTAATTGCAGTTAATTAATTTTAATTAAATGAGGTAATTTAAATTATAAACAGTTTTATTACTATTAAAACAAAGCTTAAGAAAACTTGTATCTAGAGTGAATTACACAAGTGGACATTTTAATAGCAATTTAGGGGTTTCAAATAGTAATTTATTTCGGCCTATGTAACATGGCCCAAATTCTAAGGAAACGGTCCAGTTTTAATTTTTGCTCCATACTATTGATACCTACTAAATCTTATAGATTATAAAATTAATGTTGAATATATATAAAACTTGATTGATTAATATGTGTGTGGCTATTTTGAATTTGATCATTAGAGAGAGAATAATCAACCTGAATTTACTTAGTTTAGTGTTAATTTTAAGAATTATCAAATTGAGAGGTCTAAGTTCAAAATAATATTCTTATAAATTAAAAGCTTCTTACTCATCTTTATCTTGTCATATTTTAGATGTAGATGAGATGATCTCCCAAATTTTGTTTTAAAAAAATATTTATATAGGCAAGCAATTCATATAGTTGTTTTTCTATTAAATAGATACATGTAACTATAAAATATATTTCTACATTTATTGATTAATTATAAGACTTTTTATAGTATTTTATTTTTAAAATATTTTGTTTACTATGAGGTAATGAGTTTGTGAGTTTTTTTTATATACTACTCATTTTTTTCATTATTACTCAATGTGTAACCTGGATTTACTTTTGGATTCCCTAAAGCAACCTTTTATATGACATATATCCCTGACCATGAACTATCTTCACTGAGTAAAACCATTTATTTAAAATGAGAGGTTAATATGGAAGAATATATGTGAAGGATGTGATACGAGCATGTATATTGTTTTTGTTAGATATGAGACTAGAATTTTGGCTTTTCCATGGGACAATCACATGGGCTTGTTGTAAACATGTGTTGTGGGGGATGTTTTCCACATGTTGTGGAGCCAACATGTTACATTGGATAAAAGAATCAACATGTATACAAAGGTTGTTGTTTTTAGGCTAAACAAATATTCTTTCAACAACTTTATTGCATCAAACAAATATGGGAAAATCTCAAAAGTAATAATGACAGATGTTGACATCAGCTTGTTAAGAAAGCTCAAAAAGAGAATTTTTTTAGAGTGATTGAAATTAACAAGTTTTGATGCCACCTCATTCTTCATTTTATTAGTTTCATCTAGTTTTATTTGCATTCAAGCTGAGATGCTCAGAATAATAAAATAAGATGTAATTTTACTTTCTACGTAGAAGTATTTTAGAGGATTAATGAAGCATTTGAAAAAGGAAGAGTCTTACAAATTTATTATAAAAAATTGAGATTTATGACAATTTCAAGTTTATTTTTATTTATGTAGACAAATATTAATATTAAATATATACTTCAAGTATCATTCATTGAAATATGAAAAATGTATAACATGTTTAACTTGTTGTTTGAAATCTCGAATTTTTGTGTTTCAAAATGAATAAAACAAGCAATGTTAATTGCATTATTTGGTGACTATGATGTGAGATGTATTCATTGAGAATTTAGAGGATTACAATGCATTGCGTTTATAGGAGAGTTGAATTATATGAAGTTATGTTATCAACTAATTGACAAAACATTAGAAATTGAAAACTCTCATGTGGTCCTATTGACACCCAATGGAATTTAAGCTAAATTGACTAAAGAAGAAGCCCTTATCAAACTCTCTGTCGTAATGTATGACAAATTAATAAGACTTTGGACACTATTGTTAGGCATCATAGTCACAGGACCATGGGGGCACGAGGAGGAGATGGCTAACTAATGCATAGTCACGACCAAGATGTTGGGTTCAAGAAATTGTATGTCCTAAAGTCCTACAATTTTGATAGTTTAACTTTTGGTTTGGTTGGAATCCACCTTTATTCACTCTCAACTTGTGCTCATGCACATTTTCTCTTCCAAGAAATTTTGTTGACTTCATCTTTGAGTTACAAAATAATTAATAAAAAATATATACATAATTTATAATTATAATTCACACATGATGTAATGCATGCAATACATAAAATAATGCATGAGTTTGTCATGGTTAAATTAAAACCATGATTTTGATAGATTTAATGAGACACCAACTAATGAATGAAGCTAGCAAAAATGTTCAAATTTATGTTGTTATTATATATCCTCTCTCATTCTTGTGGTAATATTATAACTTGTGTTCCATAAAATGAAGTTCAATAGACCAACAATTTCCAAATATATTCTGGATATAGTTAGAATATAGTCATTTTCAAAACCATTTCACTCAAAGATTTAGCTTGTTTGTTGGGGATTTTTTTTATTATTCCTTGTTATTATCCATTGACATCTTGTCCCATAAATTATGTATTTTTCCACTCAAATTCCCATAATTTTATAATTTTTTTCTTACATCACTTTATTTCACATTTTTCTTTTTTTATATATATATTTCTTTATTTCTAGAATTATATATGATTTGAAGGATCAATTAACACTATAGTTAGGCAAACAAAAAACTTTGTATACAAAAACCAAAAATTAGGCAACAAAAACAAATGCATGGAAAATCTCCCACACACATGGATTTCCTACCATGCTTTCTTTTATCTTTGGTCCCCACTCCCACTATGTTCTTGATATCCTCCCCACAAACCATAGAAAAACTTTTTCAAAAGAGCATATTGTTCATTTGAGTCCACTGTGCATGAGCATCCTCACTTCTTTCCTAAAGAAAATTATTCCATATCCACATTCAACTGCAAATGACATTTTTCCTCATTCTATCACACATAAACTTTTCTTCACCAACACTTAATGATACAAATTTGTGATGCTTTGGATAGTAGATTATTTTTGGCTACATTAAATTAATAATGAGCTTAATTTACTAATATTTTATGTGAAAATATGCTCTCAACATCTTTGTATAAATAGTACTCACACCAAGTTCTTATATTATTAACTCCAATCTTATTTATAGAATAATTTTCTCTTCTTATAAAATAAATATTCTTTTTAGTGGGGCTAAAAAAAATTTGAACTCACCAAATGGTTAAGAAAATTAAGATTCCCCCTATCCATTTAAAATAAAGGGTGACAAAATGAACTCTCAAACACCCCTTTCTTTTAAACTTAACAAATTTATAGTTATGATACTCTTCCTTTTAGGTTCCACCTTAGCTGTACTCACATCCAAATATCCCTATACTTTATATATTGTCTTTAAACCACCATAGAATTTTTATTGCACATACATAAAAAAAAAACAAAAATGAAAAAAAAAACAAAATCCCATCTTACCCATTACTTCATTTCACTACTATATATATCAATACCTCATATCCCCTCCTCATCTCACCTTGTACACTACTTCTCAAGCACTTAGAAAAACACATTGTTTGTTCTTATTCAACTAGTTCTTGTTTATATCCAAGAATGTCTGGGGTTTGGGTTTTCAATAAAGGTGTGGTGAGGCTAGTGGAGAGCCCCAACTCTGAGCGCAAGGTGTTGGTTCACTCTACAAGCAATGAAATTATCACTTCTTACACAGTGTTGGAGCACAAGCTAAGTTCATTGGGTTGGGAACGTTACTATGATGACCCTGATTTACTTCAGTTCCACAAACGCTCCACTGTTCACCTAATCTCACTCCCGAGGGATTTCAACAGGTTCAAATCCATGCACATGTATGACATAGTCGTCAAGAACAAGAACTACTTTGAAGTTAGAGACATGTGAACTTGGCATACTATCCTCCTTCACGTGTCTCACTCTTTGTGTATCTTGCAAAGTTGAATTTCTTATTTTTCTTATTTATATCTACATGATTGTTTGGTTTTGGATTTATGACCTATGTCTAAAGAATGAGGACATTAATTTGTGTAATTAGTATATGAATTTGTAATATTGAATTATGATATGATAGGAGAAGGAGAATGCTGAAGTCCGATGAGTGTATGTGTATGTCTTGATGTAAATCTATGTAAACATTGTAATCAAAGTCCAGTTTTCTTACTTGGGTGTTGAATATTTACATTAAATTTTACTTCGTGAGTTCATTTATCAAAATCACGTTATATACTTATAATATTTTCTTTATTTGATTTTCTGTCTTCGTCTTTATGGAACTCGATAAACGTTTGATTTCTTGATGGAAAGATTTATTTATCAAGTTTTTTTTACTTTGTTTTTATTTAATTTCTTATTGAATATCAAAAACAAATTCATATATATCTAAATTAGTTATATAAAAAAGTGATGAATTAATACATTATTTTAAGTTATAAATAACATTTTATTATTAGGTAAAAATTATTGCTACAATAAAACTTATAGTAGTGAATATTGTCTTTGTTTTCTATTATAATTTATATAAATCTTATAAAACATATACATTAAACTCCATATTCTAATTTATATAAATCTTACAACATAGACACATTATACTCCCTCACTGTGTATGGAGAAACTACAAGTTGCTTATTTTTATTATTTTTAGTGGCCAACATTTATCGTTGACACATAATTTATTTCTTTTAGAATTTTGACAAATTATTAAACTATTAAACATGATGTGAAACACATGCTCAATAAACCATTATCCACTTTGAATATTTTCGCTGCATATTATTGATACCTACTAAATTTTCTAGAGAATAAAATTAATGTTGAATATATATTACACTTTTATGATTAATTATAAGATTTTTGTATAATATTTTATTTTTAAATATGTATTTCTTTGTTATAAATGAAATTTTAGGTCATTCAAAGAATATAGAAAAATTTGCAATCCAGCAGGTCCTTTTGGTTATTTTCTTTGTTATTTACAAAGCGGAAAGTTAAGTATTCTGACACCATTGTATCTGATTTTTATCATATTAAAATAATATAATTTTATGAAAATATATAATTTTGTCAGAATGGATTAAAAAAAGTTATGTGATAAGTCTTATTAATTAAGGAAATTATTTTTATTTATTAAACTATAAAATTATTTAATTACAAATGCATTGGTATCGGACGAGCTATATCACTCGACATCGGTGACCGATGGACCGGTTGAAGATAAATTCAAAGCCATGAAAGTAAATAGCAGTTAAGAGAGTTGTAAGAATTTAATGAGAATTCGGGACACATTGTACCAAATTCAGGTAACGTTTCGAAAAATCAGAGAACCTTCCTAAAAACAAGTTATCACTCATATATGATTAATTATGCCCATTACAACATACGACTTATGACTAAACAGTATAAATAAATCATAGACAAAAGTTTAAGGGATGCTTTTAATCATTTCTTAATATACACTTCCTATACTAAGTATTTACTTGATCGTTAAAGTACCTTTTGTAGGTCAATTTTGAACCTTTTGCAGGTTAACCCCGACCGAGCACCAACAAATTAAAGAATGAGACTTAAAGTGAAGAGCAAGAAACAAACCAAACGACCGATACGTCAACAATTATACAACGAATTCAAAGTACTATCTAGACCCACTTTGTCTATACAAGTAAAAAATAATCACACAATATTATTTTTTTTATATACATGTCTTGTATTATTATATAAAACTTCCATTTGCAATTATATTAAAATATATTTAATATCTTACACGTTTGTCAATTACAATTTAAAATCCATGAGCGTTTTGTTTTGTACACAAAATTGGATTCGAAGAAGGTTGTACAAAGAGATAGTGCTTATATTTTATTTGGTGAAAAAGAATGTCAATAAACGTCTTTAGAATATAAAAAATAACTTTTAATAAAAAAATATTTATGTAGTATTTTTATGTGTCTTCTAATACAATTTATTATGATTTTTAATATTTAGTTAGAATTTAAAATTAAAAAAAGTAGGCATTAATGGTAGGTTGATCCTTTTTTATTCATAGGAATCTGCACCAACTATTGTCTCTCATGTCATCCATCCATTACAAAGAAGCATTCATTCTAACACAAAATCTTACAGCTACATTCATTGCATGAAATAAAGAAATTTTAATTTTAATTTTAATTTTAATTATTTTATTAAATTAATATATATATATATGGTCAGTAATAGTATAAAAAAAATATTCTTAATCAGTTAAAAAAGTTAATTATAATCATTTTGTCACTTAATTATCATTATTTTATTAATTTTATCATTCAATTATTTTCTTCCACCTCTTAATATCACGTGTTTCAATTTTTATGTATTTTATTGAGCTGATAAATGTGTTGAAATTAGTGACATCATTTTACAATAACATTTTACAAAATGGTGTTATTTCATTAGCTAATGTAAAACTTGAAGTTTTATTCACAGATAAATTTTAAAATGAATAAAAGGACAAAATTTTCTATACAGGTTACAAATATTTAATTTATACTTCATTAAAAAGTTTCACTTTCTCTAAATTCCTTTCAGAATTTTAAAATTTGAAATTATTTTATATATAATTATATTATTAATTAAGGAGGTGGCTATTAGTGAATTAAGATAGTCGATGAAATTTTTTATTAAATATTTTTGGTTTATTATGAATTCAATTTTTTTTTCTTTTCTTAAAGTTATTTATTAAAGAAAAATATTTTCAATATAATCATTTAATTTTGTAAAAGCACACTTTTTTTTTAAGTATATAAAGGAAGTTTTGCTAATTAACATGTTATACTATATATATATATATATTATATAATATTGTATTAATATTTTAAATAATTAACTTTGTGACACATGAGTAGGAAACACTTTGGTTTTCCTAGTTTATAAGTTAAAAGTTATCATAATTTTGTTTAAAAAGTATGAAAAAATGTATTATATGCAAAAATTAGAAGCTTCGTGACAACATGTGAAAACAATAGTGCTAAAATGATATAATTACAATTAAATCAACAAATCTTAAGATAATTTTATGAACTCCCAAATTTATCATATATGATTATTATTAAATTCTAGCTAGTATTAAATTGTTTTATAAAAATCTTGTTCAATATATTTTTTGTTGGTATAAATATTTTCATGTAGTATAAGTAATAAAAAGAGATTTATTGTACTCTTTAAAATAATGCGCATAAATCAAAATATTTTTTTATACCATTGTGTACATAAAAAATTGAAAAATCATTATAAAATACATCGTATGAGTTTTAATCTGGTACGTTAATTAGATATTAATTAATTATGATGAGTTTCTTTATTGCACAATATGAGAGAATTGATCCTACATTCCTTATGTTTAGTACTTTATTCTCAAAATAAATAAATATTTGTAAAGAACCCTTTATTCCATCTTTTTATTTTAATCAAAGTTAATCTCAAACCTAATTAACAACATAGATTAACAAACAAATCAATCTGTGGTTAGCTTTAATCTTATTATCATCATTAAAAAACTAAATAAAAGTAATCAAGTATTTTTGTGAGTTATTAATTAACTAAATTAGATATTGTTTTAGAAACTAAAAAATTATTAATATTTAAAGTGATTTCTATTATTAATAAAAAATAGTTTATAAATTAGTTACTACGATTTTAGCTACCAATATTTTAAAATATAAATTATAATTTAGAAACTATTTTACAATAATAGAAACTAATTTATAAATCAAATTTTTTTAGTCTCTAAAGTAGTCTCTAATTTAGTCATTATAACAACTAATTATTTTTTGTCTCTAAAATTGGTTTTTATTCAATGATTTTCTTGTAGTGTTAGTCTCTAAGGATTAATTTATAATCTAAAATATTAGTAGCTAAACCTTGGTAGTTAATGTTTAGATACAAATTTAAAAACTATTTTATAATTTTTTTAATTTATAAGATGATTTCCAATTTAGTCAATTAATAACTAATTATTTTAATATATAAAATTAGTTTTTATTTAATGATTTTCTTATAGTGATACTAGACCGTAGAATAAATTCATTTGCCAAAGGTTGGGGTTTGGTAACACATATATTAGCTAGCAAGAGAAAACTTGATAACTATCATATTTTGTTATTTATTGTAATTTTTATCTTTCTTATTTATCTGGAGAGAAAAATAAAATTACAAAAGAATATGATAGAATAATGCATTGTATTTATTATTATTATTATATTATTATTATTATTATTATATTATTATTATTATTATTATAACCACTTTATTAGTTGTACCACTACATCATATAAATTAAATTATGTCAAATGTAGACAAAAATAAAGAATGAACATAACACCAAATAGAGGTTTCAATGACACTTCAGTTACTAAATAAATAAAAGTGTAAAGAATAAGTAAATATTAATGTTGAGAACAAGTTCAAGAGTCTTTCTAGAATAGGTGGGATCAATATATGATTTATCATATAAAATAAGTTATATTATTAGAGATAAACTTCTAAATAATTAAAATATTTTCTTATTGATTACATGCATGTTATCATATATCATATTACTACAGCCATGACATTAAAGACAAATGAGTTTGTTAAGTGTTATTATTTATTGTTTGTTGCCTAATTAATTTTATGAGTAATAACTTATCTAAGTTATAAGATAGAATATGGATATCCAAAATATAAAACACATAAACATAGTTACTCTAACATCTTACCATCTTCGGTAATAAAACATCATTAAAATGTGATAATTAAATGTAAAATACTAATATTTAGGAAAAGAAAAAAAAATCATGTGAAAACCAAATAGAAAATTGTATATTATTTTATCAACAAAAAATAATAATATATAAGAAGCGTACTTTAACTCATATAAATTGAAAGATTTACACAGTTTAGACAAGATTGACCAAACTAAATCAGTCTCCATTTCTCGTAGTCCTACAACCTTCCTATACATCACCACAATACATATGAAACTTATTGTTCGCAAAATACAATAGTCATATCATAACCCTGGTATAAGTCGGGCAACCAAATATGATATGTATAGTTATATTTGTCTTTGAGCTCGTTTGGTCATGTGTTCAACTCTTTTGATGTGCAGGTTTACTATGTTGGCTAATTTCTTCAATTAAGTTGATCCTTATGGACCCTCTCACTTAATCTTTTCGCAAAATTCACCCCGAGACAATTGTTGTATGGATTTCTTATATCAACATCAAAGTAAAAGGGAATATAAACTCATACGACAAAAATAATAAACTAAAAACTATATCTTTAATACAAAGAAAAGGATTCAAAGACCATATGATAAATTAAAATTTTGTGACATCAAATACTATTATATTATCCAGAATTATTATCCATAATGTAAATTCTTAATACAATGATATCAAAGTATATATATATATATATATATATATATATATATATAGTCACCAACTCAGATAAGATAAGTACAATATAAAAATTGTCATGTATTGAAAGTTCATCAACTCATATAAGTTATTGACATAATCTTCAACCCAAAAACTTAAAGTAATGTGTTTGTGAGTCTTTTTTTTTACATGTTACTCAACTTTTTTTATTTCTACTCAATGTGTAACTTAGATTTACTCTGGAATTCCTAAGAAAAACCTATTATATGAATTAAAGCCCTAGTCAATAACTATCTTTACTTAGTAAAACCATTCTTTTAAAATGATAGGCTAATATGGAAGGATATATGTGAAGGATGTGATACATGCAAGTATCATGTTTTTGTTAGATATATGACCATGATTTTGACTTTTCTATGGGGCAATCACATGGGCTTGTTACAAACATGTGTTGTGGGGGATGTTTTTCATCGACTGTGAAGCCAACCTTTTGTGATTCTCAATGTTACATGGGAAAAAAGAAGCAACATGTATACAAAGGTTGTTGTTTTCGGGCTAAGCATATGTTCTCCCAATAACTTTATTGCACCAAAAAAATAGATGAAAATCTCACAAGTAATAATGTCAAATGTTGACATTAGCTTGTCAAAAAAGCTCAAAAAGGAAATTTTTTTAAGTGCTTGAAATTAACAAGTTTTGGTGCCACCTTATTATCTATGTCATTAGTTGCAATTGATTTTATTTATGTTCAAATTGAAATAGTAAAACAAGATATGATTTTACTTTCTAGATAAGAGTTTATTAGATCATTAAGGAGGCATTTGGAAATGGGAAGAATCTTACAAACTTAGAGAAAAAAAAAACAAATTTATGACATTTCTAAGTTTATTTTATTTATGTTGACAAGTTTTACTATTAAATACATACTTCAAGCATCATTAATTGAAATGTGAAAAATATATAAAATGTTTACCTTGTTGTTTGAAATCTCATATTTGTGTTTCAAATGTTAAAAAATAATAAAACAAGTCATGTTAATTGCATTATTTGGTAACTATGAGGTGCATTCATTGAGAATTTAGAGAATTACACTACATTGACAAAAACATTAGAAATTGAAAACTCTCACATGGCCCTATTGACACCCAAAGGAATTTAAGTTAATTGACTACAAGAGAAACCTTTGTCATAATATATGGAAAATTAATAAGATTTTAGTCACTATTATTAGGAATCGTAGTCACAGGATCGTGTGGCATGAGGAGGAGATGGCTAATTGATGCATAATCACGACCAAGATGTTGGGTTCAAGAGAATATGTGTCCTAAAGTCTTACAACTTTGATGCCTCTTAGGTTGGAATCTAGCTCCACCTTTATTCACTCTCAACTTGTAATCATGTATATTTTCCCATCTTCCAAACAAATTTATTGGCTTCATCCTTTGTAATTCACAAATAATCTACTACAATGCAATACATTTTATAGTGCATGAGTTGGCCATGGTTAAATTAGAATTAGGATTTTGATAGATTTAATTATGTATTTTTTCCTTGTTATTATCCATTGATCTCTTATCCCATCAATTATGTATTTTTTTCTCACACAAACCCATAAATATATAATATTTTTCTTACATGATTGTATCTCACGTTTTTCTTTCATTTTATTTGTTTATTTATTTATTCCATAAGTTATATGATATTATTTGAAGGATGGCGATTGAACAGTCAACACTATAATTAGGTAAACAAAAATCTTTTACACAAAAAATAAAAATTAGACAACAAAAACAAATGCATGGAAAATCTCCAACACACACATGAATTTCATACAATGCTTATTTTTCACACTTAACGATTAGAATTAGTAGATATCAATTTCTTTCATCTTTGGTCCCCACTCCCACCATGTTCTGGATATCCTCCCCCCACAAACCATAAAAAACTTTTTCAAAAGGGCATATTGTTCACTTGAGTCTACCGTGCATGAGTATCCTCATTTCTTTCTTAAATAAATTTATTCCACAGTCATATTCACCCCAAATGACAATTTCCACATTCTATCATACATAAATTTTTCTTCACCAACATTTAATGATACAAATTTGTGATACTTTGGATGGTAGATTATTTTTGGCCCCATTAAATTAATAATGAGCTTAATTTTATATATTTCATGTGAAAATATGCTCTCAACTATGTATAAATAATACTCACACTAAATATAATATTCTCTTCTTATAAAACAAAGATTCTTTAAATGGGGGTAACAAAACTTTGGACATAGCAAATGGTTAAGGGAATCAAGATTCTCCCAATGCAATTAAGACCAAGGGTGGTGAATTGAACTCTATTTCAAACTTACAAAGTTTATAGTTATGATACTCTTTCTTGTAGGTCCCACCTTAGTTGTACTCATATCCAAACATCCTTATACTCTATATTGTCTTTATCACCCATAGAATATTGCATATTTGCACATTATGTTATATAAAAATAAAAGAAAAATCTCATCTTACCCATTACTCCATTCCCTTACTATATATATCAATACCCCATACTCCCCTCCTCATTTTACATTGCATACTACTTCTGAAACACTAAAAAAACACTTTGTTTGTTCTTCTTCAACTAATTCTCATTTCAATCCAAGAATGTCTGGGGTTTGGGTTTTCAATAAAGGTGTGGTGAGGCTAGTGGAGAATCCTAACTCTGAGCGCAAGGTGTTGATTCACTCTGCAAGCAATGAAATCATCACTTCCTACACAGTGTTGGAGCACAAATTGAGTACACTAGGGTGGGAACGTTACTATGATGATCCTGATTTACTTCAGTTCCACAAACGCTCCACCGTTCACCTAATCTCCCTCCCAAAGGATTTCAACAGGTTCAGATCCATGCACATGTATGACATAGTCGTCAAGAACAAGAACTACTTCGAAGTTAGAGACATGTGAACTTGGCATGCTACCCTCCTTCACTATCTCACTCTTTGTGTATCTTGCAAAGTTGAATTCTTGATTTTCTTATTTATATCTACATGTATTGTTGTTTTGGATTTTTGGCCCGTATGCCTAAAGAATGTGAACATTAAAGTATGTATTTTGTATATGAGTTTGTTGTATTGAGTTATGGACTGATAGAAGAATGACGAAGCCCAATAAATAGATTTATGTGTCCTAGTGTAAATCTCTATAATCATTCTATAAAACTTAATGTGTTGAATATTCACATTGAAATTTGTTTTTATAAATAACTTTATGTACTTCTAATATTTTATTTTCTTTATCTTCTTCTTTAAGAAATTCAATAAATATTTGATTTCTTAATAAGATAGTTTTTTTCGTACTTTATTCTTATTTAGTTTCTTTCATGGTAGAATATCAAAAACAAATTCATTGTGTCTAAATTAGTTATATAAAAAATAATTAACATATTACTTTATGTGTATAAACAATATTTTATTATTAAGTGAAAATAATTGCATCAATAAACTTATGATAATGAAAAATTTCTTTGTTTTTTATATTAATTTATGTAAATAGTATAATATATATATATATATATATATATATTATAATCCGTCACTGTACATATGGAGAGACTACAAGTAGCTTTTTTTTTTTATTAGTGGCCGACATTTATTGTTGATAGATAAATTTATTTTTTATAATTTTGACAAATTATAAAACTATTAAATATGATGTGAAAAACATGGGTATAGAACCTGAATAAACCATTATCCACTTGAAAATTGTTTTGCAATATTTTTTATTTGTTTTATTTTATTTTTTTGTCATGATATGGAAGTATGGGAGAATGAAAAGTTGCACGTGTGGGTGGGGAGGTTTTATGCATGTCAAGTTGACTTTTCCTCTTAATGGATAACTGTTTCTCTTTTCTTTTTCCTTTTTCAGCAAAAAATATATATAAAAATGAGAATTATTTTCCCCCTTTTTAATATGACATGAGGAATAGTTTTGGGTAAGCATTGACATATATCTCATATTGTAAAGTTTTCATTTTTAAAATATCATAAGAATTAGGGTTTTGAACATTAACAAAGTTCAACTAAACCATAACCTTATTGTATATTTAGTTCTAAAACTTAAGCAAACTTGGAATTTATTATTAATTTTAAAATCTATATTTAAACTATTATCATTTTCTTAATTATTCACTTTTTTAACATATGTTATTATCAATTTTGTTCATTTTTATCAATTTGTTGATTTTTTTTAGAGTAAAAATGTGTCTTGCATAATTTAAAAAAAAATCAATATAAAAAAGTTGATAACAAAATAATGTGGATATATTTTTCTTGTTGTATAATTTAAACTAAATTCAAATTAAAAATAATATATTATTTTTAAGTTTCATGAAAGAAAAATTATGCATATAAACTTTTGGTATAGTTTTTTTTTATCAAATAAAATATTTTTATATAATCATTAGTATTAATATCTCTATTAAGTTGACATCTTTTGTGTAACATGTTACCTTTATTAAAAATAAGACATACCCGATAAAACTAGGTTAAATCCATGTAACAATTACAAAAAAATCTATATTTCAAAATAAAAAAAATTTCATAAAAAAATCCTCTTGAATATAATGAGGTCCACCAAAATTAAGATTAAAATTAACTAAAATATCAACACATTTGATTCTTTACCTGAAAATATGTTTTTTTTTTAATATTCATGCAATTAAGCAAGAGTTGCATTTTATATTCCAAGTTCAAAACATTCATTAAAAATAGCAAAATATATTTAAAAATATATTTTATTATCTATAATTAAAATTGTACACATATTTAAGTTATAAATATACACAAATATATTTATAAAGTTATTAATTTTCAAAACAAATTTGTAACTATATAATTGGATATATAATAATATCCATGTATAATTATTTATGTGTGAATACTCTACAAGAAAATAATTAAATATAAACTAATTTTATAGACAAAAAATAATTAGTTGTTATAGTGACTAAATTAGAGACTATTTTAGAGACTAAAAAAATTATTGGTTTCTAAATTAGTTTATTGATAAATAGTTTCTAAATTGGTATCTAATTAGCTACCAATTATTTAGAAACTATTTATCAATAATAGAAACTAATTTAGAAATAAAAAAATTTTAGTGTCTTTAATTTAGTCACTATAACAACTAATTATTTTTTGTTTTTAAAATTGATTTTTATTTTATGATTTTCTTATAGTGATATATATGTTAAAATGTATGTTTACATGTTTTTTTTGGAAAATTAAAATATAATAGATAAATATATTTAAAAACTATAATAAATGTACTAAAATTATATTGTTCTTTATGTATAAACTTGAAAAGAAAGAAAATAGTGCAAGAATTTAGAATTTAAAGTGTAGAATTGAGAACCATAAGAAAAAAAGAAGATAAAGAGGGATGAGAATAGCATTAAACCTTCTTTCGACATGCACAACGCTCCAACACGTGAATGCATTACTTTTCAATTCAAGTTTAGGGCATGCTATGCTTCATTTATAGTTCTACTATTTCTTCTTTTTAAAAGTATAAGCATCAACTTTTAAGATCATTTCAGCTAATAAAAAAAATATTTAGTATATGTTTTTATATTAAAATAATACTCTAGTTTTAAAGTAAAAAAATAAAATATTATAGATTTTATGTTTATTCGCATTATTTATATTCGATTTTATCAAACACATGGTTAAGATTAATAATAATAAAAAATAAACTTAATGACAATTTTTATTTACTTTAAAATGATGTTTAGATTCTACAATTTTTTTTTTCATGCAAGTGAATCATGATTTCTATAAATTATGAATTCAAAAAATTATGATTTTCTTAGCTTGATGTAAATATTGTTAAAAATAGTAACCATACTTTTGCGTTGAATTAAAATATTTAATAAAAGTAATATACTGTTTTTATAACAACAAAATATTTGTTAAAATCAAAAGGGTTAAATTCCCAAATTTTCTAAGAACTATTTTGTGGGGGACGTTGTTCCTAAATAATATTTTTAGGAAGCATATATAAATTAGAAATGTGACTTTTCAAAACATAAATTAAACATGAAAAACAATATATTTTCAACTTTAGATTGATGCAAAACCTAACTTTTTCTCTTATACTTAATAGTTAAGACTTCAAATTTTTACTGACACATAGTATTATAAGTTATAGAGTATTGATCTTGATAATCTAACAGTAAACTATTTCATATTACAATTGTTAAAAATAAAAATACAAATACAAATAATTTTACTGAAATATATGAGTTCAAGGATTAAAGGAGTAAACTGGTGTCTACCGGAACAATAGTCCCAGTGAAGAATTAAGAGAAAGAGTTTCCGATTCTAACAGATGGCTTGATTTTATTCTCAAAAGATGTCTTGGTAAATTAAGAAAGAAAATAATGTGTATTTAAACTGTCTTTAACCTCGAGTCCTACGCGAATAAGACTATATTAACGTATCGGAACAAAAGTTCTATGTTATTATATATTCGTCGTGAAGATAGACCTATCAGTAGATGTGATTTAAAGTTGTGATCTCCTTCTATCTTTATTTAGAATGGATGGAGGAATTTGTGATGAACATAGTATCAAATGATCTGAAATGTGAGTGATACAATTTCTACTACATTCTGTGAATGCAAATAAAGAATATTTGGTTTGTATGTATTTGAAAGGTCCCATACCGGAAAGTGCCTTGGAAGGAAAGTTCCTTTGGAAGTATATAAAATAATATTGCAGCATCTACCATTGATTGGGCAAAGGAAGATGATGATAGGTTGTTGGAATTGGATCACAAGGATCTCCAATGCTCCCATGCCTCCATCAACCAATTGAATAAAAAAGGTGAACATTGAAATGAAGGATTCCATAGGAGATATGGTAATTGAAGACCACAAAAAGAAAAGGCCCATCAAATTCTTCATTGGGTCTCATCAATCATGTCAAGCCCATTCTCTTCTTGCATGGGCTAGCTGCTTTTTTGAATGAGTGGTCACTTTTCATGCTCAAAAGGATCTTGATATCAAGAAGAAGAAGAAGCTCACTTCTGCACTTGTGTCCTATCCATTAAGAATGGAGGAAGATTAGTTCCTTCTGTCTCCTTATTCAATTTGCCTTTTTGACTCAACCAACTCACTATACCCTTTTGTCTTCTCATCAACTTGTGCATCTTCTTTGTGCTTTCAAAAACTTAATTATGCTTTCAATTAAGTAAAAGATAGTGTTTCGGTATTGCTAATATAGTCTTACATCAGGAGTCAAAGATTAGGGCAGTTTATATACTCATTCTTTCGGTATTGTCAATATAGTCTTACATCGTTCAGGAGTCAAAGATTAGGGCAATTTATATACTCATTCTTTCTTCGACTCGCCTGTCAATATAGTCTCACATCGCTTAAGAGTCGAGTTAGGACAATTTATATACTCATTATTTCTTCATCTTGTTGAAACATTTTTTAAGGACAAAACCGTGACGAAACTACAAAACAAACAATACAATATATATACTCATTCTTTCTTCATCTTGTCAAGACATTTTTTAAGGATAAAACCGTAACGAAACTCCAAAACAAACAATATCCTATTCGGTAATTGATATAGTAATGTTATGTAAACTGAATTATGATTAGAACAAGTAGTTTAAAAAAAATTATAATTAAATAATATAAAAGATTATTAAAATAATATTTTATTGGTTGTAAAGTAAATGTAAAAAAACACACTACCCTTTAACCTTTAAAAGAAGGCACTTTTACTTTTTAGGTAGTAAATTTCAGAGATAAAATTTTACTTTTTCTCTAATTGATGGACTAAAATAGATTTTTTTTTTAAGTTTCAGTGATCAAAACTGTGTATTTCTTTTATTAAATCATCTAACATACTTGAATGTGTATTAATTTCCAGGCTATCTTTACTTAGCAACAAAAAAATTTCTCCCATTTTAAATGTTTATACTACATTTCATTTGAATTTTTTTGCTATTTTTAATTAAGTTTTACATATATTAAATTCTTCTCTCAATTTCTGGATTTTACTTAGAGATAAAGAAATTGTGAATTCACTAAAATTCTCTAATTCCTTCGTTAAGGCCTTTAAACTTAAAAAATCATAATAAATTCCAAGCTTCTTAATTAAAAAAATAATTTTAGCTTATGGAACCATATTTTAACACATTTTTTTCTAATTTTAAGGATAATTTGATGTGAATTTACTAAATTTCTCGAACATTTGGTTAATTAAATAGAATTGCAGTTAGGACCTGTTTTTTTATATAAAAAAACTATAAATATGTTTTTTGAGAAAAAAATTGGAAAATATTCTTTAAGCTAGAAAAGTCTAGTTTGACCCCTTTTTATAATTACAACTAGATTTCTTATGAGTACAAAAGTCACTAAATGATATCCAAAAAATCCATTTTAATTTTTCAAACCTGAAATAATTTATTTTATTTATAAAATATTAAATCCTAAAAATCAATATTTTATAATTTGTTTTAAAGCTTTCTTTCTAAAGCCATGCTAGATTAAGCTATTTATCGACCAAAATTTCCCCCCCAAATTTTTAATTAACTACCTAAATCACTTTATAGCAAAAAGTTGATATTTCAAAGGACTTATTAAGTGTTAAAAACACATGAAACCATTATTTTAAATAAATTTTAGCATTTTCTCAAGTTTTGGGCCTAAAATAGTACATGAGCCCATTAAGCTTTTGACCAAGTTTTTGAGTCCCAATGTTTATGAAAATACACAACATGAAAATATATTTTTATCCTTCTTGTGTCACCTTCATAGATTAGTTTCTGGATTATGTAATCTAGAAACTCATTTAAAAAAAATCCGGAGTCTAAATAAGACTTCTAGATTATGTAATCTGGAAAGTAATCATGCATATAAAAAAAGGTTTCCAGATTATATAATCCAGAAGCTAATTACAAATTTAAAAAATGACTTCCGGCTTACGTAACCCAGAATATTATAGAGGGGCAGTTTTTAAAATTCAAAAATTTATGGAGGTGAGAGAATAAGGTATGGAGGTTCAGCAAGAAACAGTCCCAAGTTTTTGAGCCCCAATGTTTATGAAACTTTTCTGAAACATACACATAAGGGCAAATTCTTCCTACACCCAACTTTTTTCAACGGACACTTTTAAATTTCCAAAAAAGTCATCTATTTTGGAAATGAAAATCTGAAATTAAAAAAAAATGCATTCTTGACAAGCAAATCCAGAATACATTATTATGTTCTGGAAATAAATTCAAAAACAAAATTCGAAAATCAAAATCTCAGTTTTTTGAAAAAATAATTTCAGAATCCAAAAAATACTTTTCGAATTTTAAAATTTGGAATACAAAATTTATTTCGAATTTTAAATTTTGGAATTTTAGAATTCAGAAAAATGGAAAAATGGTTGTCAATAAAAAAATGAAGTGAAGAGTAAAGTTGTCATTTCACATCTTTTATGGTGGTGCAGGAAGAAAGCATGGGGTGCCGGAAGAAATTGCCTGCAGAAGGTGAAAGCTTAGGTGTTGGTTCACATGGCAACTGGTGAATCCATTACTTCCAACATAGTGTTACTGTATGATCACCCTAACCTCCTTCACTTCCCACAAATGCTTTCTATAAATATCTTTGTCAATGATAGAACACTAAAATTTCACATTTAGGCACACTTATTGAATACAAAACTTCAGCAAAAATTGTCCCAATGTTGCAACAACTTCTACAGAGAATAACTCTATCCAAATAACTTTCAACTGCACTTTTCCAATCACTTCTTTTCAACATGGATTTTCTTAACAAATTTTAATAACTACATAACAATAACTGCTCCTAAAATGCCATGGATTATCTATCATCAGACCTTGCATAAAAATAACTGCTCCTAAAATGCATGATTGAACCTAATAAAACAATGCACATGATTAGTAGTAGTATGTAACCATTCCTAATTTCTGCCAATGACTGAGGAAAGATCAAATTAAGTTGATAACACTTTTTTTTGTATCTGTAGAGGAAAAATATTACAACTGTATTGTCTGTAGATCATGTAATCTATTACATGGTACATAACTACACATACATTCCCCTATCCATCTATTCAAGAATTTCCAAGCACATATTTATCCCTTACTATCAACCTATGTAGCACAGACACTGACACTGACATTGATATGACATGGACACGACCATTTAAGAGAAGTGTCCGAGCCTCATAGCTATCAACCACTGCTAATTTGTACAGTCAAATCCACCACAAATAGAAAGCCAGATAACCAAGACCAAAAACAACAAAATTCCCAGAACAACTAATTTAATTTTCATGTTCTGATACCACATCTTCCGATGGACTTGTGCTCCTTGCTTTCTGAAATCCTGAGCCTGAAAAATAGAAATTCCTCAGCCTTGAAAGCATGAGTTAAAAAAGAAGAAAAATTATCTAATTTTAGTCAACTTTACTCACCTGTGAACGCAATGTCTCTGTCTTATCTGCAAGAATAGTTAGATTTTCTCCTCTATCAATGGCCTGAAAACACATGATGAAAAAAAAATGTCAAAGGATAATACTATCTTGTCTAAACTTGCAATTAACACATCGTCTATCTAGCTAAAATACAACTTCAAAATAATGCAACTGTGTAAGCTATGGTAACATACAAACAAAGCAATGCAAGGAAATTTTTTAATGATTACAATATAAAAAAAAACTAATATAGGTTATAATTTAGTCAGATTTTGAACAGTGGAATGAAACTAATTTTCCTTAAACAGTGGGTAAATGACTGATTAAGAGCAAATAATTATAGATTAACAGGGAATACACATTCAAGTGTCATTATAAGTCATTACCAACAACACTGGCAGGAAGAAGAGTGAGCAAGCAAGTATTGAAGCATACTGTTTGTCCAAGTTTTTTCACATTTTCAATTCTTGAATTTTTCTAGAGAAGTATTAGGAGACACGGAATAATGAACTTTTCTGGACACTACTCAAAAGTTGCAATAAAGCAGTCTGCAAAAATAGCAATCCTCACATAATCAATCCCTCTACCCCTACTTCCATACTTTAATTCAAGAGAGAGGAACATAGACTAAATACTAATGGGGAAAAAATCTTACTACTGAACAATACAGTACCTTGTCTATGTTTTCTAACATAATACTCTTAACTTCTGAAACTTGAGCCTTCACTT
>Ga0123342_1001638_pt1 | contig 37632 bp, 21 predicted proteins | sample Turbeawhitnodule_FD_89960 | JGI IMG/M metagenome (GOLD analysis project Ga0123342, IMG submission 89960) | Root nodule microbial communities of legume samples collected from Mexico - Turtle bean Mexico white nodule | ecosystem: Host-associated > Plants > Roots > Nodule | place: Mexico: Nepantla...
AGGACGAAGTTTGGAGTGAGCTGATTAAGGTACAATGATAAGTACTTTTTTACGTAACAATTACATTTAACTTCACATTTCGCATGATATACTAATATGTGAAATGTATGTAGGCCAAACCATCTGCGGCAAAATGGCGTTGTAAGTAATCTAGGTTTGGTTACTTAGTGCATTCCCCAGTGGTTTCTGGGAAGACTAGATGTAGCTCTTGGTTTGAGACTGAACCAGTATAAACCTGTGTGTTCAATCTCTCTATCCCTTAAACTCTTTAATTTCAGTTTATACTTGTTAACTGGTATAAACAACCGATTGTTTCTACGAAACAACCGATTTTTTTTCTGGTGTTGTGCTAAATAGCTTTGTGTTTTTGGCAAACTAAATTCTAAATCAAGTTTTCTCCAAGGAATTTCATTCTAGACTAAAAAGATTGTGAAACCCCTCTTTAAACCATTCACCACCCCTCTAGTTTAAAGCCATACATTCTAACAATTTGCACTCTGACACTCAAGTTAGTAAGGGCTAAAGAAACAGTAATATGAGTCTTAGAACCGTACCTTTTCTAAGGTTCTTACCACCCTTTATAAAGGTTGTATCTAGGGTTACTTTTGTTCTGTTCCCACGTCTCTTAGCCGGCTTAGGGTTCTTGGGAGAATGTCCTTGCGCCGCTAGTACACAATCTTAGCGTAATCTGACGCATAGGACTTCCCTTTACTGGAGTGCATAGACCTAACAACATAGCGGCCAGGGTACCTACTCATGTACCAGCGTTGCAGCATCATCTATTCTTGGGTGCCCTAAGTGTTCATGTGCCATGCATGCAGTCTTTCCCAAGAAACCCTAACCCTAACAAGCCTTAGCGCCTCCAAGGAACACTTGCTTGTGTCGTACCCGAATGTACCATACACACCCCATGCATGATCATCTCATGACTTAGGTCTTTTTGGTATTTGGGTGTTAACTCATACTGTTCGTGAGACCAGCTTACGTGGCCCATCATTACTATCAGACCATCGATATCCGATGTCCGATGTCTTTCTCTAGCGCCGATGACCGAGGTCTTGGCCAGTTCAAATTTAAAGGCACTTGAATTTAAAGAAAAGAAATTAAAGGTACTTGAATTTAAAGACAAGAATTAAAGGTGCTAGAATGTAAAGAAATTATAAAGTGTCGAATCAACTCAAGCAATTAAGCATAAGAACCTAAGCTCTGATAACAACATGATGTGATTTGATTTTAGGATTGAGATTTTTAGGCAAATATGAGTGAAAACCTAAGAAAAATCCCCACTGGACATTAACTTAACCAAGTGGTTAAGTAGATCGAAGGTTCGTTTCACAAAGGCAAAAGGAAAAAGATAATTATAAAAGTGGCAATGATGCCAAGATAAGGGGCGAAATTAAGGATGGAAAGCAATTACAAAGACAATAACCGAATGGACAAAAGGATACTAAAGAATATATTTATGAATTGGATGGAATGGCAATGGAAGGAAAGGGAAGCTTATGAGAGTGAAGTTTGAGATTATGAGTACACCACTTGGAGGATGAAATTACTCCAAGATAAGTGTTGGAAGCCGCCACTTGAGAGCTCTCAAATTCTCACAAGATAAGACTAAAGACTAAGAGAAATTCACAAAAGGTGTAGACAGAAACCTTTTCTAAAAGGTTTTGGGGAGCCCAGGGGTATAGAGCTTTGTAATTAATTGTGGGGAATCCAAAAATAGAAAACACAAAAAAATACAGACACACATTCAAGCAAGGCAAACCACATGCAACAATACATTTCAAATTCAAGCAAAGCAATGTAACTAGTAGAAATAGCGATCAACATAAGCAGGGAAGAGTAAGTCCAGTAGAGGCCCAGTTCAGGCAATGTGATCGTAACGAATGCTCCAAACAGATAATGATGTGAATACAAAATAATAAGTTGTTTCAGGGAGCGATTGAGGACGAGGAAGATTCTCAGTTTCGCGAAGAAGGTGCAGTGAGAGTGAGGAAAGCACGAAGGAGTTGCAAAGGGTAGAGAAATGAAATAGTGAATAGTAACGAGTTTCTAAATGTTAAACTTAAACGACTATATAGGAATGGTAAGCAACATCACCTTCCCACTGCTAATAAGAACGCCACGTGTGTGTCCATGATTGAGTATGATGAAATGTCACCTCAGAAACGCTTCATGCATTGTGCCACACCTGTCCGTTGCGAGACTACCACGTAAGTCGCTAGAGCACTAAAAAGTTTTTTTGCTTAGGCAAGCTCAGCTCGAGCCTGGAGGGCTTGTGTACTGGACAAAGCGTCAGTGGTCCGATCTCGATGCATGGTACAGGCAGGTCAACTCGACTGTTGGGCCAGTAAAGTGGACCTTATGATTGGATCCAATTTGGTTAATTAACCCGTTGTGGCATAATTTAACCTTTTATACAACCACTAGTAAAGGATACTTTTGAACTTAGGAATAAGTGTAGTACATGTGATTCCTAGGTCAAGTAAATGTTTCTTTTAACATAGTTGGTTAACTTGCATGCATGACAAAATATAACGTTGCACCATGAGTAACCATGAGTAAGTGTCCACATAAGCAGAATATTCGCCTAATGTTGACACACAGAATAGATTCTACTTTGATTAAATCCCTTAATTTAGTATTAAATATGAAATTTATAGATTTCTACAATAAATGCTTAATAGCATTCGAAACTATTTTATAATCGATGAAACAATTGTTTACATTAAAAAAGAAATGTCTAATGAGGTTGTTTATAGAATTGTCTAATCTATTATTAGAGCGTCTAATAAGTAAATTAAATATATATATATATATATATATATATATAAATGAAAGGACATTGCACTTTCTAACTTGACATAAGATCAAAGGCAAAAATAACTTATATTAAAAGAATAACAACCTAACATCACTATTCAAAACCCTCTTCAACAATTTTTGACTTAGAACCTCCATCTCTTAAATATTTATCACAGATTCTTCATTCACATTCAATACTTACATTAGTCTGTACACAAAGCATGTAGTCCATACATGTTATCAAACTCCCCTTTTTGATAATGACAATTATTTTAGTAATGCACCAAGACTTTGTCTAGTCCAACTTGCTAACACATGAAAAAAAATCTTTCCTCTCCCTTTGTCATTGTCAAATCAAGATAATGCATAAAAGAAAGTAAAATAGAAACCAAATGATATTTTCACTGATAAAAAAGTCAAATTACAATTACTAATAACAGAACCAAGAGAAACAAACAACATGAAAATTACTTAAAATACAACCAAAGAGCACAGACTGGACCTTATCTATATCTGTATCAGTACGTAACACCTTTTTTATAGTTAGCAACTCTGATCTTTTGTATATCAAAAGTGTTTTAAGTAGTGGTTACGTTTCCAAGTGCTTAGTCAGAAGTAAAAAACATTTGATTGAAACCACCTAACCTCAAAATTATTAGTTAAGAGGCTAGAAGAAGATGAAGTCTCATAGAGGAAGGCTCTACAATTGAATGGTAGAATACTAAAATTTTCTTTCTTTTTCTTAGTCCTATAGATATTATACAAGTGTAATTTCTTTTTGTAATTAGTTGTAATTTTTTGTAAAAACATCTATAAACCTTATTTGAACCTTAATCGGGCTTTGAAGTAAGCTAGAAAAATCAGCCAAGAACCATAAAAACTGTGGCCCAACACTAAAGTAAAAGAGGGCATAAAATAGAAGTCACATCACTCTCGCTTGTGTTTTTTTCAATAAGACAGCACACATTTCTTTTGTTTTCTATAAAATTAAGATATTTCCTAAAATTGAAGAGTTCGAACGTTAAAAAATCAAATTTCTTAATATTTTTTATTGAAATTATTTGCTTTAATATTTTAATAATTTTTAATTTCCTTTTTTATTAAATTTTAATAATATAATATTTTTTAATAAAATAAATATTATGATACTATAAGAAAGTGAACAAAAAAACTATAAAACGTTTAGTGAATATATTGTAACACCTACCGCTATAGGAACATGAGACTCATGAGAAAAATGCCACCTTACTAAAATATGAGCGATCAATATCATCTATTAAAAGTATAAAAATACATATCTTATGCGAAACACGAGAGTTTTAAAAATTAGAGGATATAGCTGTCATTTAGCTTGTGTATGTACAGTTTCCCTTGTGTTTAAAAAGTATGAACCACAAATATCAGTAGCTGAAGATCGGTGCATACTATCTTTCGACTCAATAAATGACAATGAAATGAAGTATCGTATAGAAGCAACATGGTCTCTAACATTAGACTCCTGAGGAAAAATGCAGCATCTCACTATTCTCTTGTTATAACAGCAAAGCAAGAAAAGACAGACTAAAATTAATCTGTCTACCCTTTAGACTCCATTTTGCCAACAGGAAGGAATGTCAATACGAACGTAGATATGGTTGAAGTGAGAATGAATTTATAATTATCTTATTTGATGTCTATTCATAGCTAGATGGGCCGGGGGAATAGGAGAAACAACCACATCAAAAGGTGAATTTATGCTGACCAGAGATATATGGAGGCTGGTAAATCTTTTACATTACATAAAAAAAGCTGTCTCTGCTACACCATTATGCAGCTCTTACTTAACTTAGATTAACACTTCTAACTGGACAAAATCAGGAAGCAATCAAGAAAAAGGACAAAAGTCAACCAACTATACCCTGTATACACTCACTAATCCAAAAATCTTATGTACTGATACAGTTTCAGCGACGATGATCAATGACCTCAACTTGAAGAACCTCCATACAAAATCGGAAGTAGTAAAAAAGCTCAAGGCGCTGTGGTTGGCAGATACAAGACGTTGAGAGCAATATTACCCATTGACAGAAAGAATTACATACCACATAACTAACTTAAAGTCTGCAGACACCACCTGAATTGCTGATTTCATTAATCCTATACATAGTAGCCTTTTGCCATCTTCCCCAAGTTTACAAGCCCATAGATATATAATAATGCTGAATTCATTCCATGCATGAACTCTGTCTTCAATAGAAGTTTTTTAATTATAAATCTTTACTGGCTTCTCAAAAGTGTGGCGATTCTGAAACAAAAGCCATATAATTTTGAATGGAGTAAATAAAACCAAGTTTTATACCCTCAAAACCAAATTGTACTTGAGGAAAGCTTGCTCGTTAAAAGATTCACTAACCTGGTTGACAGCATATGATCTTTTAGGAGCATTGTCAGTATGCTCCAAGCCAAGATATTGCTCCCAAGCACCATAAACATCTCTTCTCTATTAAAAATTAACAAAGAAAGTACAATGTAAACAAATTTGAACATGAATACAGAGGTGGACATTTGTTTTAAGAAAAATAATTACGATTAAGTTTCATATCATCCCACCTGAAAACGACTGGATACAATGTCAGAATCTTGAAGGTACTCCGGACGCCCTAGTGATAGAAATGCAAACTTCCACTGGCCAAACGAGAAATATGTTCGGTGAATTGAAATCAGATATACTAAATTTTTTTTTCTCATTGAACTGTCAAGCAAACAAAATTACACAAATATCTGCGCAAAAATAAAAAATAACACAGGTAAATGAGGAAATACCTTGCCAAACTCATCATCAGGAACTTGAAGTTTCTTTTGTATTCGCACCTTAATTTCAGATAGAGTTTCTCCTTCATGTATAACCAGAAAAAAAGGTTCCCCAAAGTTCTGAATTTGCTGTAAATTTTGAAGGGAAAAGAAAAATATAATACTTTTGTCATATAATATCAGGACGAAATATGAAGGACATTAAATTTTTCAAATTTAATAATAAAAGATATATCAATTAAAACTAGTTACCATTTGGTTTTGAGCTGTGTCTTTATTGAAATGGTACACGTGAATTAGACGATCATGAGGACCAAGGCTTTTCTCTTCATCTGGAATCTATTAAATTTGAAAATGACCATGCAGGTATTACAATTATTTAGGGAGGGAAATTGAACAAAAATATAATATAATGACATATGTAGAAGAGGCAGTTGGTGTCATCATTTCAGCAATAAAGCAGGAATACTTCATTATACTAAATGTCCCCTTGTTTTAGATTCCTACCTCCTCTGCTCGTAATGTCCAGTACTGATCATTAATGTTTTCAATCTTTTCATTGGGAGGAAAGACCTGCACAGATACGATTATACTGAATGGTAAATTTAATCAAGATTTCCCGATGATTTTTTTGGTAACCATAACACATTATAACAAATCCACATGACATCAATGCATGTGTAATTCTTTACCTTGTATATTTTGTGATAGAAGACTTCAAGCAACCTAAGTTCCGCTTTAGGATCAGATAACTCTACCTGAGCAATAATAATAAGTAGGCGTGATGTATAGAAATAGTACACTGTCATCTAGAAGTTATTAATGGAGGTAAATTTGGCAGCTTTATTAGGGAAACTTGGTATATACCCCAAATTGCAGTCCCAACTAATGTTACGAAAACCATACTGACCCTTGTTAGAAATGCATTTGACCAGGTTGACTGGAGTGACCTGACTGGATCATTCGAAAATATAATAACCAGGTACAAGTTGATGGAGCTTATTGTTTAAAAACCATTACTACTTTCTTAGGATAAAGATACTAAATTTGGAGTAGATTTGTCAAATTGTGTTGTAGACAGACATGTATAGTAATAGATAGGGTAAACTAGTAACCCAATGATCCAATCACTAACCCGGTACCTCAAGAACTAACACAGCAATACAGTAGTTTGCCTAACTAATCAATGTTGAATCTCCAAAGGTTAGTTGACACTACTTGATTTCCCTTTCAACTACAGAAGAAGCCACACGTGATATTTGTGTGCATTTGTGACTTATGCCCGTAGTGTTGTGTACGTAGGCAAGTGAATGAATCAAAGCTTAAGAATTTCACCTTTGTTTTAAGATCATCCAGGACATCCCCAACAGTGCTCTGCTTTGGGAGTCGGATAGTATGAATAACCACCTGACAAAAATATATAAAGAAACACAGAAAGGTGTTATGGGCAAAAAAAACTACAAAAAAATGGAAGAGAAATCTGGTCAGCATACTCACTTCATCTTTAATGGCATGATGAAATGCAACTTTCAGAGTTTTCAAACCTTGTAATTCTGGTAGAGGGATGTCAAGTACTTCATAGTACAATATATCTGACGTCTGACATTGAAGAAAGGAATAAGATCTATTGTCTTTACAAAAGCTACAATTATTATTAATGTATCAATAACTACCTGATTGTAATGAACTAACATATCAGACAAATGTTCTACCCCTCGATATTTAATGGGCTGGGGTTTTGGTTGTTGAGAGTAGCAGTTGTGTGGTGTCAGCCGTATTTTGGACGGATCATCCAAACCAAGTTGTTGGGCTACTCTCTCGACTACATCATCATAGGTAAAAAGCCTTGACCTAGAAATTAGTAAATCAAGAGTATAAAAGCCTTGTACTGCATAAAAACTACATCTGCTCTTTAATAAAATAGAATAAACAGTATATATTTAACAATTTGAGATGCTTACATCTCCAAGAAAAAGTCATCTTCTTTAGGTCTCTCGAGAGATCGAAAGTGAACCACCTATGAATACATAAAATTATAAGCAATTTTTGTTCTTATTTCAATAATAACATGAAATTTTCAAGATTAATTAATTACACATACAGATATGAACAAGCACAGGTATGTTGTGAAAAGAGGGCAAGATATCAAAAACATGACTGCATTTTGGGAAATTCCATGTCTACATCACAAAACTCAAACAAATTTGTATGAAGTAACCAAAACAGGAACGTACCTGGCGATTGTGCACATATTCTAAATATGAGGGCACATCTGGATAACGGACATTGTCCCCAATATCCATAGAGGAAGCCTTCTGAAAGCATATGATATCACCATCTTCCAGCTGCAAATATAGAATATAAGCCAATAAACTAAATTGAGGTATTTGGCTATGTAATAGTGGGAATCCTTACATAGAATAGTGGATTCTAATGTTATTACTGAAACATTCCCAATTAACTTGATTGCCAGAATATTATTGCTGAACATTCTCAGACTAGTTTCATTCCCAAGGAAGGAGGTAGGGTGGGTTTGCTCTATTCTCTTAGCAAGAGAATATTTCTTACATGAAAGTTGTCTAGAAACACTTGACCTGGTCGTCATCAATCTAACATAACCATATCATTTTCTGAGGTGACCACCTTATGCAGTCAAGGATTGCCACATCATGGCAACTCCATGCCAGTACCATTGACTGACAGTAGGAGGCACCCATCTGCCCCCATCACCAGAATAGGTCACTGTCAGCAATAACTGATAGTTACAACAGTGACCACAAACTGTCCCTCTGCTATGTCAGAAGTTGACAATAGCTGATGACCTATCACAGGAATCCAGCAACACCCCACCACTACTGCCACTCGTGTCAGTCCCCAGAATGTTTTGGTCAATCAGACATTGCAATTGTAATTTCTAGTAATACCATTCCCAAAATTCCAAGGAATTATTTTCAAAAGCTGAAACAAGTCGTGCATCAATTATGGATATAACTCACCTGGCTAGTTCGAAAGGTTACTTTCTTGTCAATAGGTTCGCACATGACATTTGGTTCAAACTTAATTTCCTGCAAATAAAAGTCAGTCAATCCACAAATGGCACAATCCAGTCTCGGATCATAAAAATGAATACAAAGCATGGATATAACACAGGACACATTCGGCTCAAAACAGGGATAAGGAAAATGATAGACAAAGGAATATTAGAAGCTATAATCCAGTCTGCCTCTCCCCACTCTCCACTCTTCCCAAATACTGACTCCTCACTGCACGCCCCTCACCTCATCATTCAGTAACTAAGTATCATTCCCTCAACTACTGGCCCCACTATCTGTCTCATTCCCTACACTACTGGCCCCACTCTCTTTCTCATTCCCTCCACTATCAGGCCCCACTCTCTTTTTCATTCTCTTCACTACTGGGTCACACTCTCTTTCTCCGAGTGTAGACTTGCCATATTCAGGGCCTTTCAGTTTTATCAAGTATATTAGGCCCATAAGCATCTTGTTGATGTCTAGGAGTCTTATCAGGAAATTTCAAAAACTTAAGGCACAAGATAGCAATAATGCAACACATAAAATTAATCTGAATTTAACATAAAAGTTATGGGAGAATTCCAGATTAAAAAGAGTAAAGGACATTATAGACATCAAATTGAGCTGGTATTCCAATCAATATTGGTATAACTAAAGAAAAGTAAAAAAATGATCAATGTAATTATATGATGTCATGTAGTATCCCATATTGAAATGTGACAAGGTTAAAACACAAACGGCTATGATTCAAAGTATCCATCCTTTATAAGGTCCTACCCTTTTTACATAATGCAGGAACCAATTAATTTCTATAACATAAAGCACTAATCTGTTATTATTACAGATATTGCATTAGCTCGGAATTCACTGTATTTGGCATTTTACATTTCATTTCACTCTAATGTAGTTCTATTCTGTTTAGCCTTTCTGTTTTAGTTTTACAATCAATCTTTTCCTTTTAGTTAGTTACAAGATGTTACTAGTTATAGGTAGTTATTGACTCGGTGCTTAGTAACACTTATACCTATATATAGATATATATGTTGTAATCACAGTTGATATTGAATCTAGTTTTTTCTTTTCTTCATATCTGTTCTTTATCTCTTCCTCGGTCTATTACTTACAACACACTGATGCCAAAACCGTTCACTAGAAAATTTAGTGGCTAAAACAATGAAATATATTAAAAAATGGACTTTAAACCTAACTCAATCTTATAAAACTGGCTTATAAGATGAGGTATGCACCCACTTATATATTATTAAATGTCTTAATCTCTAATTAATGTGGGATCTCCAACACACACCCCTCATGTCAAGACCAGCCAACTCATGCGTCAGATATTATGGGTGGTCATAGTGGTCCGATAGTGGGTAGCCTGATAAGCCCAACAAACTCTTGTAGAATAGGCTCTAAATGGTTCTGATACCATATTTACTAAAATGGGAAAAAGAAGAGACAGAAAAAGACAAAAGTTCAGGTAGCATGAAAGCAAATATACTAGAATTTCAGTCAAAAACCAACTTCATTACCATCATCACTACATATTTAGCTGTTCATTCAGTTAAAGAGAGTTAAAGGAACCAATACAAACCAACCTCATAAAGTGCAATATCTTCTTCAGGGTCATAACCAGCCATTTCATTTAACCTCGTTAAGATTTCCAATGGCTTTCCAGTACACTTCACAAAGATCCTTCCAACATAACTGCCATTATAATGAAATAAATCTTAGGTCAACCTAGGTCTCATAAAAATGTTAAAATAAAGAAATTACTCAGTACCGCAGCTCCTCTTTTTCAGGATCATACAGCTTGAAGAAAAGTAATAGATCATCCTTGGTCTTTTCAGGTGGTGCGATGGGACGAGAATCCTAAACATTAATGCAGATTTTCAACAGGACTACTTTCGAGTTGTACACTAAAATTTCATAATACTAATATCAATTAATACAAACGTTACCATCCCCATCTCCACTTCCAAAAACAATTTTAATTCTGCATTGTGAACCTTGTTTGATACTTCTCTCAATTGTCCAACCTGCAATGCAGTGAAGTACATTGAGAAAAACTTCAAATCATATGATTCTTCATTTCATATAACCAAGCACCAACACAAATAAAAATTAAAAGACATCAAAGCATTCCCAGAACAAGGAATACAGACCCAAGGATCCACAACAATTAATATGGACAACACTACTGAAATAATGATTTTTTTTTTGTTTCAAGAAAGAAAAAACAGTCAACAATGAGGAAAGTGAAAAACAAAAGCAACCCATGAACCATTAGGCCAGCTTACAAAATGAAATAAACATATAGCAAGATAGCACCATAATGAAATAATTAAAACAAAACAAAGCTATAATTCAAAAAACATAACCAAATGGTTGAAGGAGCTTAATATAATTGTAAAACATCTCGATGATCAAGAAACAATTAGCCAGCAGCAAACTAAAAGGGACAAAGTAGAAACAAAATCTCCAAGCAAACAAGAGAATTTACAGATTGTGCTTCCTCAGCAGGTGTCAATGGTCTGTTGGGACGATAAGTATGGTTTTGCCGCTTTGCCCATATCCAATACCGCTGAAATTGAACTGGAACATCAAATTCTTTTGCAACCTCTTCCTGTATAAAAGAGAAGGTGCAAAAATGGGCATTAAAATAAAATTACGATATAAAGTATTTAAAGAAATGCTATATGACAAACTAAGCAATCATCACTAACATTTTAAATTATTGTTACAACAGATATTGATCATGTTGATTCATGTAATACATTTCATTATATCCTTCTAATTTTCAGATCTCATATATATGGTCAAATTATTGTACATGAGTACAAGGCAATTCTCACTCAACAAAGTTTTTTAGAATTGAATCAGACCTAAACTCACATTCTCTTATACCATAAGCTATACAAGTCAATGTTGTTAGCCCAATTGTGTCACCCAATTTCAGAGCACTTACAAACCCCATGTACAAAATGTCTACTCAACAAGCACGAGGTTTGGAGATGTCATACGGACTAGAGATATGAACAAATTATACTATATAAGTGGCCAACAACTCTCATCTTACAATTCAATTTTATAAAGTTGAGTTAAATCTAAATTCACATTATGAGCTTATAAGGTGATGTGCCTCACTAACATACCCTTTTCATACCCCATCGGTAGGCGATTAGATATTTATTCTCCAATAAGTTCCATAATGTAATATTCCATAGAATTTGGCTAGACTTTTAAGGTCTTCTGTTCTTATGAAAGGAGAATGTAGGTCACAAAATTTTAAAGTTGTAAAAAGTAATCATAGTTGTCATACGCAGATATATCATCCGTCAATACAAAATAGAAATTGCAATGAATCTATAGAGATTTACAACAAATTTACAGACTTCACAGTACTCTTTGCCTTTAAAACTGAACAGTCATTTAAAATCATTTTCTTTGGCACTGTCTGTACCCTGCTACTCATGTGAATTTTGTGGTTACAATCAAAGGTTTTGGAAGAGGAATTAGCCACATCAAAACAGACTGAACCCAACAGCTATCCATCTAAGCTACCACAATGGATTGGGTTATAGGACTGAAACCACCAACGAAATGCAGGTTGCATTGACCCACCAGATTGAGATTAATTCATTATTATTTTAAAAATTTAAAGTCAAATGTTTTATATATTTCAGCTGTATATTTGCTTTGTCGTTGATGAATACGATAGTGGTGTATGGTTGTTATTTTCTATATCAATATTTATTTTGTGGGTTAACTCATAAATTATCTTTTTTTAAATATTTATTACATATAATCCTTTTCAAACTTCTGCAAATCAAACAAACCCATAATGCAACAAATCACATATAGGGTAGGGTAGGGTTTAGATTTCCAAACTTTGAAAAATTGGGTTCAACACAACACACTTTTTAGTGAGTTTACTGCAGATTGGGTAATTTCTTCCTATATTTTGGTACATTTGCCTCTACTAGGAGGAAGGAGGCCAAATTTCTTCTATATTTTGGTATATTCTTAGATACAATATCATTCTTGTATCTAAGAATATTTTTCAGTATTAGATTATTTCTTAGGAGTGGATATCAAGCTCCCTTGTATTTCCTATTTTGTTTTGTTATTTTATTAAGATTAGAGCTTGAAGTATAGCACTAGTATCAAGGGCTTTAGAAATCTCTCTTTTATTGTTGTTGGTTGCATCAATTGTCCTATGACAAAAACTAGGTAGGTCAACTCATAAGAGTTCAATTCCTGACAAGGTGGTGCATCAGTTGTCCCATAGACCAAGTCACAATAGAATTGTTGTGCTAAGTCACAATAGATTTTTTTCCTTAGGTTGTTACAATATCAAGTAGAAAATGTTGTGACGTAACTTAAGTTATAACTTTTGACCTATTGGTAAGTGCATGAACCAACTATTGATATCAAAGCCAAGGTCAGAAGTTCAATTACTAGAGGGACAATTGTTAAGGGGCAGACTGTTGTAGATTGCATTAAATGTCTCATGGCAAAGACCAACTGAGCAAAGTCACAATCGAAGAGTTTAATTCCTAAAAAGACCATTGAGGGAAAGATTGTTGTAGGGTGCATCCATTTCCCTCTCAACAATTGCCCCGCTAGGAATCGAAGTCCTCAATCGTGACTTGACCTACCTAACCTCCGCCATAGCACAACTGATGCAACTTGCAACTTTCTTCCCTTCAACAATTGCCCCACTAAGAATCGAATTTGTGACCTTAGCTCTAATACCAATTGTTGGATCCAACACTAACCCGTAGGACAAAAGTTATACTTTTAAGCCTAGTGATAAGCACTCCATCAAACATCTTTTCTATCGTATGATTAGGAGAATATTGTTCAACAATTCCTATTTTCATCCCTCCCTACCAAAATTTTCAACAATTAATGCAATCTACAACTATAACGTAGTTTTTTCACTCTTGAAAATGTATCCATGAAACTTCTCCATTGAAAAGTAATTATAAGGAACAAAATCAATATCTAGTAATGGAAAATATCTGGTTATTTGCTAAGCCTATTGTGTCATCCGTTATCGGGCCATTATTGAACTACCTACAAATATTTAGTCTCATGCTTGAAATGTCCAGTGCATAGTGTAAAGAAGTTGTTGGAGATCCCACGTTGAGTAGAGATAAAGTCAATTAACAGTATCTAAGTGGGAGCACTCCTCACCTTACAAGCCGGTTTTGTGAGGATGAGTTAGGCTTATACTCATATCTCAATATGATATCAGAGGCTGTTCTTATAAGATTTGTTGGGTCTATCATGTCATCAGCTATCACACCGTTATTAGATCACCCACAAATATCTAATCTCATGCTCAAGATGTACATGTCTAAACATGAGGGGGTGTTTGACATATGACATTGACTAGACACAAGGTCAATTTACAGTATATAAGTGGGGACAGTCCTCACATTACAAGCCGGTTTTGTAAGAATGAATTAGGCTTAGAGGTATGTCGGAAATCCCACGTCGACCAAAGATATGGCCAAATTATAGCATATAAGTAGGTTTAGGATTTACAATTTAAGCCAAATTATATAAATGCAAACCTAATCTTACGAGAAATTTTGTAGCCTTGAGTTAGCTTAAATTTAAATCAACTTTTTGAAGAGGGGAGACATTAAAAGAATGTAACTTCATTTCATTCTGGCATCGATGTATTTTTAGGCTGCAGCATCAATAAATCTCGGTATTTTGGTTACTTTAAATTATATATCTCAATATCATAATTGTTGTATGTTTTATACCATTTTCTGTGAGGCTAATTTAATTTGCCCTTCACTCTGAATTCTTAAATGAAAAAATAATGCAGTATCAAGACCAAGCAAAAGGGCATGACTGCAGAAGATACCTTGAAAAGATTAAAAGATGTCTGCTTTTGGACTCTGAAACTACGAACTTTGTCATGGTCTACAAGATCAAAGTATATAGCCTTTCCAATCTGCACTTTCAGGTCTTCATCTCGTGCCACCTAAGAATATCATATCAGTAATAACAAACATAATTTATTGTGTAATTCAAAACCTTGGTTAAGTGCACGATAAACAATATTCAATCGCTCCTGTAAGTCACGGTAAAAACTAAGAACCTTTATAATAGTATAAAGGTGAGCTTCTGCCTTTTCTTTCTTTTTGTGCTCTTTCTCTTCTTGTTCTTTCTTCAACCTCTCCTACATTAATTCATTGCAGAAAATCATACCCGATTTCCATAATAAAGCAACCTAATAACAGAAAAATAAAAAGTAGAGGACACAGCAAATTGAAATTCACTTAATTTTGGCCCAATATGTTCATAAGGCCTGCAGTTTCTCATTAGAACAAAATTCAGAGATCAAGGAGAAAAAAAGACAAGATAAAACAGGATATGTTCTTAAGTGCAATCATGTTGAGAGCTACACTGAGCAGGAAATGCTTTCTTAGACCTATTCTCAAATAAACAGCCATCTAAGTTAAAGCAAGTGTTTTAGACTCTAATGTAGATAAGAATACACTCTTACCCTTAAATGTGCAGCAATGTCTTTCTCATCCACATTGCATATGATTTTGTCCTTGTCACTTTCACGAATATACACCAACATATAAGCATTTGAGTATTTGGTGAACTTAAATGGAGTGTTATTGAACCCAGGAGTTGCCTGTGGTAACTGTTCAAACACAATCTTCCATCCTTAACAGGAAAATATTGAATAGGAAAAAAAAACATGGTCAAAGGGAATAAAATAATTACCTCTTCCTCACCACCATATTGCTCCTCTAATGCTCTTTTATTATCTTCTTTTGTCACCCTCTCATCGTCAAATTTATACCTGAATATGCCAGTCCAGATATTCACAGATAGTTAATACCAAGACAGGGTCAAAACGGGTATTTAAAAAACAGAAAAAAGAAGTTAAACAGCCTCCCTTATTGAATCCCTTACTGCAGTTATAGCCTCTGAATCTAATAAAGTATCAAACAGTCGCTAAATCTAATAAAGTAGCAGAGAACAGAATATTCCAATTCTCTAGCACTCCAACAGCCAGATTTCAAATATGAAGATGTGTGAAATATTATTTAGGAAAGGTGGGACAACCAACTCCATAGTCCTTTGCATGCTGCAGACTACATTTTGAATCCTGAATTGCATTATTCTCCAAATTTTAAAGCAGATACAAAAGTTAAATTTGGCCTATTGCAATGTATAAAAAAGATGGTGCCTAACCCTCAGGAGTAACACTTAATTGATTTGCAACTAGAAGATTTCAAGAATGAAAAAAAAAAAGTTGTTTGGAAAGACATTGGTTATTAAGGCAATTGGGAAAAAGATTATAGCAACTTGGGGTAGTCTTATGGAGATCAACATCTAGAGATTCAAAGGTTTGTCATCCATGTATTTTGACATTTAGTTCTTTTGGATGTGAACATGACTAGATCGCATTTAAGATGATAAGATCTTAAAATTTGTGAAATTAGAATTAAAATATAGTAAATTAGTAATTACTTACGTATATTTACATATGCATTATTAGGTCCACACAAAGAGAATAAATTATTTGAAACAAGATACTATGAATGAAGTTGTTTATGACAAGGTTAATTCCAAATTTGTTGAGAAAAAGGAAGGTAGAAGAAGATCACCTAAGGAGTTTGAACATGATGGTATTCCATCCAATGATAAGTAGATTATGCTTAATGCTGAAGGAGGAGACAATTAAAAGATAGATTTAAATGATGATCCCAATTCAAATGGAGATGATGAACACTTGGTTGAAGATCAAGCCCAAGGTGGTGGGGAAGAGGATGATGTTCTTGCCATCCACCTGTAGAGGTGGAGGATGTTCTTATTGATGTGCTTCATAAAGGAAATAGAGCTAATGAAGATCCCTTGAGTTTTCATTTTATTTGAATGATTTATATCAGATGAACTTAAGTTTGATGAGGTATTGACAAAGTGATCAATTTTACTTCAATTATTTACGTTATGTGCCCAAGGGTGTGTATCATACTTCCGTAGAAAATTCTACAATCTCTGTCATGATCCCACAATTTACAATATTGTGAGCCCTTCACTATCTTTATCATAATCAGAATTTTAACTACCTTGCATGTGTCCCAATAATTGGACTACACAATAGTGCTCTTTTGTCATCTCCAACCTTAGAAATGTCCTTCTTGCTCCAAAAAATTCTAATAACTTTGTTTGTGTTTAAAAACTTACTCATGACCTAAATTGTTTTGTAACTTTCTTCCCCTCTCATTCTGTTTTTCTAGTATGGAAACAAGAAGGGCAATTGGAACTATTAAAGAATCCAGAACTAGTTAGTTGTTTATTATCCTTTAAATCCCAACTAATATAATCTAATTTTTAGAGTTTGAACTTTTCTCAAACGATTTCATATACGACAAGCAGATATTCCCTTATTTTTGGCAAATATTTCAAGTAGTGTTATCACATCTCTCGCATACTAGCATAATTTAGCAAGTTTGGAGGCCAAGCTGAGGTCACTAGGACGGCGAATCGAATTCGGAGGGGACCAGAACGAGTTGTCGCACGGCTCAATGAATCGAAGGATGTTGGAGCTTCTCAATCTTCTACTCGACTCATGAACGATCATTTTTTGTCAAAAACATGGTGCATCGCATCACGGCCCACTTGTCCAAAATAATGCCCAAAACAACCTAAAATGTGATGCTTTGTTGGGTTAGTAAGAAATCTGAAACAAACAAACGAACCTTCACTCGCTCTCGCCGCCACTACTCTCGCACTCGCACCATCATTGTCGCACTTCTCAATTGTGTTGACAACTGCGCTTGTCTTCGCAATCGCGTTCACAGTTATGCTTGTATTCCAACACCACTTGCTCTCCTCATCGTTTGTCGTCGCTTACTCTCACTGCTAGTCCTCGTCGTTGGTTGCTCATTGTTCTTTGTTACGTTCTTCTCTTCTCTTCTACTGCTCCCTTGGTGGAGCAAGGGGTGAGGGATTCAAGAAAAGAATTTCCTTGGATAATTAAGTGTATTAAACATTTATGAATTTTATTAATTATTTTATATCAATATTTTATGAACTAAGAATCTGTTTTGAATGTTTTTAGTTGTGTTGTAACTCTTACGATCCCTGAGTTACGATCCTCAAATTTAACAACATTGCCTATAACCAACTCCATAAATAAGTTACATTCCCTCTTAATAGGAGATCATAGTAACTATCGATACACAACCCCACATCCTCAAGTCAAGTAGGCAAGGTGAAAAGGTTTATTCAACGAAAAACCCATAAATAAATTACGATGTATGTTGTGCCTAATAGGTGTATCGTCGTGCACGAAAACATTAGGTAGCCCATTTTCATTAGGACACAAGTCATTATGACACAAGTTGTGCCCAATCGATTTAAGGCCTTGTTCTCCATTATCGTTTAGACAATTGCAAGTTCAAAAAATGAACTTGCGTTTGTTACGTAATGTGAAATTCTAAGCAAATGTCATGCCGATAAAGTTAGGTCAGGACTTGCCCGATAAGGTGGGTCTTTTGTAAATACCACCTAAAGAGGTTGATCTTATGGTCTTATGTAGATGTTGCCTAACAAGGTCGGTCTTATATAAGGTCGGGTTCACAATTCTCAACATTTCATACTTTGTTTCCTTATCAAGCTAGTATTATGATCTATTATAGGTATTGATAAGGGCTAATGCTTTTAAGTTGCGTATCACATTGTAAAACATCATATAAATCCTACCGTCAATACATCATGATTTATTTCCTTATTATTTAGTTAGGATTAAGATCTAGCAATCTAGAATTGCAATATCACATACTAAATGGGATTAAAAAAGCAAATGAACAAAAACAACATAACAAAACAAAGAAAAATCAATGTGGCAGTATCAAAGGCACATAAAATTGAGCAGAAAGCCAATATATGTGTAGGTTCTGGATAAGTTCATTAACACTTTTGATAACGGTTATTGCTTTATAGTCTGTATCATATTACAATTGTAAAAGATCATATCTTAATGAATTAATACATCATATGATAACGGCACACTGCTCTCACTTGCTACAATCTTTTCAATCCTCGTTTTTCATGCCACAACCACACCTGTTTTTGTCATGCACTGGCCTCAATCACAAGGAAACTCAATTATTACTTTACTCCTCAGTCTCTAAGTGGTCACAGCCACCTCCTAACAAGTAACAACATTAGCATTCTCCTTCACACATCAACAGTCCAACAACACTTCACTCTTCCCAATTTTTTTCAAGTTACAGTTGCAAAACTGATCAAGCGAAGCTAACTCTCAGTCTTGGTTTCCTAACTCTAGGGCTTCATAGCATGTGATTAGTGCCTCTCAAAATATCCAACAAACTCCTAAACAGATCATCATTCACAACCAACTGGGTTTATATATTTTCTCATCTAGCTCTTCTGTACTCACTTCTTCACATAATCCTAAAATCAATGTTATTCTTGAGGATCAATAGCCTTTCATATCCACGAAAAGCCCCTAAAAGTGTTGAAATTAAAATTAGTACCTTGAAGTAAGAGTCATTTTTCTCATTAGTCCTTCATATGGGAGATGTGAACTAATAGAGTTAGTTTCCTTATATACCACATTATGTGACAAGTCCACCACCACCTAATATACCAAGTTGAGGATAAGATGGTAGTTGACGTGTCACTTAACATGTCATGTTGACAAACTAAGTCTATCACAAGGCACCAACATGAAAAGTTGATCATACTTTGGGGTTCTAATTTTTAAATTCAACACTTTTAGGAACAGACTAGAAGGCGAGATACATTTTCAATAACCCGAAAGACTATTCGCCTATTAACAAATTCTTGCATGTTCATTACATCACAAAGAAACCTCATTAAGTGTTAACATATTTGCTCAAAAATAACATATTTGCAAAATCTCAACCATCCAACAAAATCATGCTTCACGAACATGTTGCACTGGAGGACCTTTATCAATTTTCCAGTCAACATATTTAGCAACAAGATCAGCCTCCTAGTTCCCCTGTGCTTTGTTTACATTTTATTGTTTCCAATATTAATGTCAATCGCATACTGAGCAAATTGGCATTTACAGTTTGGCTATTCCAATTTGCATGTACTACATGTTGAACTTCCAACCTATAAATACTTTTTAGCTAAATAAAGCATGCATGTCATTTTATTCTGCTTATTGTATGGCCAAAGTCCATGGACCACCCTCTAAACACTCTCTTACCAACTACATTTTCACCTTTCAAATTGAACTTCAATAATTTGTGGAATCCTTCTCCCATTTCTACAAACGATTTCTCTTGTTATATTTCTTTTGTAAATGATTGCTCATGTTTTACATATGTATTTCTTTTCAAACACAAATCTGATGTTTTGTCTACTTTTGTGCAATTTTTGTGGTGAATTAGTCCCTACCATGTTTACCGTATCTCCCTAGACATTAATCATAGAACTATATCCCTAACAATCATTACTCTTCTTAGTCAAATGTCTCTCTTATTGTCTTATTGGGATCATGCCTTCCTTATAGCAGTTTATACTATCCTATGCACCTTAGAACTTTGTTGTTCCATACACAATCACCTGCCTATGGTTTTCTCAAAGTTATTGGTGTGCCAGTTTTTTGCTGCTTAGATCATATAATTCACACAAGCTGGAATTTCACTCCCTTCCACTCTACCTTCGATACTCTGCATCACAAGGGTTACAAATTTAAGCTATGAAGCACAGACATGAACACCAAACATGACACGCACATTGTGACACCTACAATTTTCAAAATGTAGGATACGACGATAAGGATGGATATACATATACACATATATATATATATATATATGGGTGTGTGTGTAGACCTGTTGAACATTATTATGAATAATTTCCATTGACAATCAAGATTATATTCAAAAACAGAAATAAATAAGTTAGTCAAATATAATAACTTGAACACATAATATCCTAAGACAAAAACAAATTTAATACATCTATCTAAACATTAAAAGATCTAAAATTTCACCCCATTGTTGATCACCATCTTAAAACATCATTGTGTTTGTCCTTATTAATTCTGTCAAAATTGTGTTGAATGTTGCAAGAGTGTTGGAGCCAAAAAAAATGTTTAGATTAGAAACTTTAACAAAAGTGTTTGATACATGTTGAACACGTGTCAGTGTCGAACACAGAGACATAGCATTGAAGACACAGAACACAGAAGACTCTACATCTCCAAAGATGTTTTTCCAACTAAAACAAATTTACCTTAACCTTAACCCTATTCCATCTCTTTTTTTGTCCCTGCCATTGTTCCTACAATTTTACCCTCTTAAATACCTCTTCATATTTACTATCCACCAGACCTTCTCTACCTGCTAGACCTCTCAATACCCATCCCCTGCAAACCAAGTTAAAATCTAGAATTTAGAACCTCACATCCATCCTACATATATACTTGTCCCTATAGAACCTAAAACCACCAAACATGCTCTTGAAGATCCAAAATAGTTTTCTGCTGTAAAGGAAGAATTGCTTGGTCTATGCTCCCTCTTCCTCCTCACCAAGCTGCCATCAGCTGCAAGCATGTCTTTCAGGTTGAAGAAAATCCTGGTGGCACTGTTTGTAGATACAAAGCACAACTGGTTCCTAAAGAATTTAACCAGCACTCGAGTTTCGACTTTAGGGAGACATTCTCCCGTTATAAATACCGTCTATATTCAGATTATACTCAGACAAGCTCTTACTTGTAACTGGTCAATCTTTTAGATGTTCATAACACATTCCTCAATAGCATCCTTGATGATGAAGTCGACATGATCCAACCGCCAGGTTTTGAAGTAGATACCTCTTTTTTTCAAGCTTCACAAAACGATGTATGACCTTAAACAAGCTCCACACACCTAGTTTGGTGGACTCAGCCACCTGACAGCAGTTTGGTTTCAAAGACAGAAAATGTTACTCTTCCTTGCTCGCCTACAGTCATGAGTCCTGCATTGTATAATTATTGGCATGTGGGCAACATAACTATCATGGGTAGCTCCCTTCCCTTATCCACCATCTAAGAAACTGTACTGTCTTTTCTCTCAAATAATTTGGTAACCTTGACTAGTTCCTTGGCATATAGGTTTGCCCTTAACTCAAAAGGTTCCTTCTCATGGTCCAAACCAAATACATTAAAGACTTGTTTGCTAAGACAAACGTCTTGAAGCTAAATCCATATCATCTCCTATGGTTTCAGGCTGCAAACTATTTTCCTATTAAACAGTTGTAACCAAGAGGTCAGTCAGTTAGACAATTGTAACTTCTTGTCAGATATTTTTCTTTTATGTTAGAAATCTCATATTGACTAGAGAGACGACTAAATTATAGTATATAAGTGTAAACTTCATCTTATATGTCACTTCCGTGAGGTTGTATATGGCTTAAAGTCCACTTTCTAAGATGGTATGACTGTGTATCCTAATAAGATTTTGTTCGGTCTATGGTGTTGTCACCCCTATCAAGTATTTATTGGACTACCCAAAAATATTTAGTTACACGCTCGAGATGTCCAAGACTCAGTGTGATAGGATGTGTTGGAGATCCAAGATCAATTAGAGATATAACCAAATTATAATATAATTCGATGCAAATCTCACTTTAGAACCGGTTTTCTGAGGATGAGTTAAAATTAAAATTGTCTTTCTATGATTTTCCCCTTAAATGTCTTCTTTTTATTACACAGTTATAGCTTTTTACAATCTCCTTTCTATTAGACAGTTGTAACCAACAGGTTCAGTCAGTGACAACCAACACCCATCAGTGGTAATACCCTGGTCTACATATGACAACTATGAGAGAGAATTACCAACTTTTGTTTATTTACTGAGAATCAATAATACTTTACTTTCTCTATCTTAATATAAAACTAAATGGTTTGCTTCTGACTTGTGCCTCCCTACACAACACCAACCAGAACTCCTTGCCCAAAAAAAAAAAGATGTGCGTAACATAATCTGTTAAGACACTGTATTCCCAACAGCAAGTTATAGTTCTTCATATTTAATATATTTCTCTCATGTCCCCATCACATACATGTATAAATAAATCCTAGATACAATGAGCAGAAGAGAGCTCTCAAACTATTTACACATACCACTGTTCAGAGAGGGTTGGCCTGATAAAAGCATAATAATGTCCGCCATGCACACCTCCACTGTGAACCAAAACACTGGAAAAAAAATTTAACGTATGTTAAAACATAAGCACAAAACAAAATTGGATAACAATATCCTCACAGCATGGATAAACAAAATTTATAATTTTCAAGCATTTCTTTAATAAAAGGGTAATCCTATTTCATATGAGAAGATGCACAACAATACCTATTGTCAAAGAAAAAACTTTCAAATATAACTTCAGACACCAATTACATGCATTCCCCAATGACAGCAATTCACCAACTTTCCCTAATTTTTTTGTTATAATAGAAATGCCTATGAGAAAATTAACTATAAGAAAGAAAACATATTGTCCATAGTTTGAAATACAAAGGAAATGGAAGAGAAAGAAAATAGTCATGTGAGATCCACACAAAATCTTCGCTCTTCCCAATAGTCAGAAAAGTAGAATAATAGTTCAATTTTCTATTTTCATCCTTACAGTAACAAGGAAACTAAGCAACATGTACAGAAACAAGCCTATAAAAATTGCACATTGAAAGAAAACTCGGCAACTTATAAAGCAATGAAGCCCATAAAAATTGCACACTCATACTCTCAATAAACGAATACAAAACTAGGAATCACATACCGAATCACCAACCACAAAATAACCAGTTATGAATGCTCAAAAAAGTAAATAATCAAACTATAAAAGTGACTACCAAATGCAATTTATCTTAACAAACACTATCATTACACAGTCTGTATTAACAAACACTATCATTACCTGTGAAGTGTATAAAGATTGCGGACAGTCCTATCAGCATCAGGTGAAAGATATTTTCCATCATCACGGTCAAGATCAAGTTGCAAGGGAAACTCATAACGGTCATTAATCTATATAGTACGAGCACCAAGAAAAAATTAGACTACCATTTCCATTTGAAATCTATCAAACGTGAATGAATATTGAAAGAAGCATAGACACTCATAATAATAGCTAATACCCATCCGCTCTCTAGCAGAAAATCTTCTGTTTTTGTGTATAATACACAATCCCTATCCCTGGCCATAGCAGTTACAAAAAACTATTTTTCTAACAAGTATAATTAACCAACGGTGGTGTAGGGTCCACCATGTATTGCAATTGTAGAAAGCGCTATCCTTTAAATCCAACCAAAACTACTCAATCACTCAGCAAGCAACTATTTTACAACACCACCAACCACTTTAGATCAAATTGCCTTCCAAATACACACCAAATCACTTTCTTGGAAGAATAAACAGTATCAGTAGCAAATTAGCGATACCATGAAAGCACCACTACTAACAACCAAAAAGGGGTAGCATCATACATTGTCATGCATAATTTTAACACTCTTCGTTGGCATGTTACAGTACAGCTAAAGCGCACCAGATGCAGCTCACTCCATATGACAGTTACACTAATTGAAGCCCTATTTGAGAGCATGCAATAAAAAATTTCAGCATTCGAAGGTACTAACTGCAAAAAAATATCAGCAATTTATCAATTGGACCACCAACCTTAACCATAGTATCCCGCATAAAGTCATATTCAAATCTTTTTAGCTGAAGTTGAAGAACAGGAGGAAATTCAACAAATAGGACACCCTTCTTAGCATCCTGAAATAGTCATGTTCATTAAAAAGTAAATTAGTTTACGCATCAAGCTTAATAAAAATAAATCTGCTTAAAGTTTTGCATTCAGGCAACCAAGCAACTTAACAAAATATGAAGAGACTGTTTGGAGCTGTAGAGAGAAATAGTAGAGTTGTGATAGAATCCCCTAGTTGGTTGGGCAAAGCTGAGGAACATATATACATATATCATATATAGCATTATATAAGGATGGCCCCCCCAAGGCCATATAAAAATAAATGTATAATAAATCATATGCACCAAGTGTGTTGCATATATTGTCAATTCTAGTGACCCACAATGATTTAGTGAAAATATCATCCAACTTAACGTTGGCATTAACAAAACAGAGTGGTAGTTATTAAGAAGTGGACTTAAGCCTAACTCAACCTTATAAAACTGGCTTATAAGGTGAGGTCTGCACTAACTTATAAACTATTAAATGTCTTGATCTCTACTCGATGTGGGATCTCCAACACACCACCTTAGGCCCAGGCCAATAGCGAGTGGCTTGATAAGACCAACAAACTCTCGCTAGGATAGGCTCAATGGCCCTTATACAATTAAGAAGTGGACTTTAAGTCCAACACAGCCTTATAAAATATTAAGAAATGGACTTTAAGCCTAACTCAACCTTATAAAACCGGCTTATAAGATGAGGTTTGCAACTTATATATTATGAAATGTCTTAATCTCTAGTCAATGTGGGATCCCCAACACACCCCTCTCACGTCAAGGCTACTAACTTGTGCGTGGGATTATATATTATGGGTTGTCCGCAGTGTTATCGATATCGGATAACTGATCATATCAAAGACCCCAAAAATCCTTTATAGAGTTATAACGGTAAACATAACGGGTTAGGCGAAAGCATTGTGGTCGAAAGAAATATAATCTTCTATACCTATATATAAAAGGGATGAAAATAGTTATAATTTTTTAAATGGGACCAAAATAGGTCGAAAAACCAAAATTTAAGTAAGCTGTGATTTTTACTTAGGGTTTCAGTCGCACACCACACACCACATTCCATATTTAAATTTTAATAGGTTTTATTAGGTTAAAATTGAAATGGGCCTTTGGCCCAAAATTATGTCTTTTAAAAATTAGGTTTAGGTATGTGCCCGCATCTCCTTATGCATGGAGCCACCGCAGCTCTAACTTCATTATACGCAACGCCGCCGCATCTCCAACTTCATTATACGCAGCGCTGCCGCAACTCCTCCTTTCTTTTACGCAGCGTCGCTGCAGCTCCTCCTTTCTTTTACACAGCGTCGCCGCAGCTCCTCCTTCCTTATGCGCAACACCGCCACAACTCATTCCTCATGCTTCCCCGTCGTCACAGTGTGCGCCGCCGCCACTGTCGCTGTCTTTTTCTCCGCTTTTTTGGATATTTCTGCTATTTGTTACCACTCCGAGATGGCAAAAGCGGCCGCCATGGGCCACCATTGAAAATCTGCATCGCCACCGCCTTGTTGTGGCAGTGGTTAGAAAATCCACCATGGCCGATAATTGATAACATTGGTGGTCTGATAGCGACCCCGTAGCGGGTGACCTGATAAGCCCAACAAACACTCTCGCTAGGATAGGCTTTAAATGACTCTAATACCATATTAAGAAATGGACTTTAAGCCTAACTAAATCTTATAAAACCAGCTTATAAGGTGAGGTTTGCACCCACTCATATATTATAAAATGTTCTAATCTCTAGTCGATGTGAGATCTCCAACACTAGTGTCTCTAAATAAAATCTTTTATTTACTGAAGTCACAATTTATCCTTATATGCACAGTTCCTTCAAGAAATATTGGATTTGAGACACTATGGAAACCAACTTGGTATCACAAATTAGAGTCATTTGAGCAGCTTCCCCAAATCTTAGTGTTCTTTAAGGCTCTGTTTGAGCCAAATGAGCTCACAAAAGGCAGACGCCATCATTATGTAGTCTTACCACGAAGGAAATGTCATACCCAAGAATGAGTCATACCCAAGAAAGTTGTCATTCCTTTCAAGGTTTTTTAGACAAACCACCCAATGTGTCTAATTCTTAAAAAGGAGATTCTATGTTTTCTGATGACAGATACAATGATTATTTGATGTTGAAATCTAAAATAATCAACAATCAAGCTCAATATTCTATTGCACCAATCTATGGAAGGTCAAGCTCTACAGATTCTTGGCTCAAGTGCCTTCGATCACATTCTAGTAATAGTTTGTCATTTTAATTTATTTGTTCACCAAAAATCACTCACCTTATTACTATAGCCAATGGATCCAAAGTTGCATCCCAAGGAATTGGTCAAGTTCCTTCTTCTCTTTAGATCTTAATTTTTGTCTTTTACATTCCATATTGTCCTTATAATTTAATCTCTCAAAGTCAATTAAGTCTCTCTTTCAATTGTTGGGTAACCTTTGATACTAATTCCTTTGTTATCCACAAACATAGTATGGGTTGTTTGTTTAGCCAAGGACATGAATCAAAAGGTCTTTTCAATGCCAACTACAAATCTTTTTCATGAACGTTTGGGTCAACCAAATTGGGCCAAGTTAAAGACAATAACTCCTAATATTGAGCAACTTCAAGTGTTAGAATGTGAATCATATTAAGAAAACATGTTAGGTCATCCTTTGCTAAACAAAATTGAAAAAATATGTAACTCAATTTTCGGTACCCTTCATTCAAATATTTAGGGACCAAGTTGTGTCATCTTTTCATTTTATATATCCTTCATTGATGTCTTTTCGTTTTATATATCCTTCATTGATGTATTCTTTTACTATACATGGATTTTATTTAATGAAAGGCAGATCTGAACTTTCATCCATATTCATGTCCTTTTTTAATGAGATTAAGAACCAATTAGAAAAAATAATAAGAATCTTCAAAAGCTACAATGTCGAATATTTATCTATTGAGCATTCTTCTTTTATCATCAAAGAGTATTCTACATCAACCTACTTATCTCACACACCACACAAAATGGTATAGCAAAGGAGAAGTATAGACATTTCATTGGAAACTAAATGCACATGAGTGTTTAATACAAGTGTTCTTGAACATCATTACAGAGATGCACTCCCCACCGCGTGCTTTTTAATAAATAGAATGTCTTCTTCCTCTCTTAAAAAATTTAAATTCCTTACTCAATAATACTTCGTAGTGATTCTTTATTTCATGTCTCTTTTAGAGTGTTTGGTTGTAATTGATGTCTCTCCACATTGACAACCTTTCTAAGGCAATTAAATGTTTTTCTTAGGAAGTTCTCTCTTCATAAAAGATATATATATTATTTTTTGCTAAAATGTAATGATATTTTATTATTATTTCTTTTGTTTGTACCCAACTTTAAGGTTAGGGTTTATGGTAAGATCCTTACCGCTACATTTTTGTACACACATCATATATGTATATGAATGTATATATGTTCATGTATATATATATCCAGTTTGGTTGATTCTCTATTGTTTCTCATTACCTGTTTATTTTCTATTGGTCACCTACGAAAAAAATGTTTATTGGACATGCCACCACCTTCTCCAAAACTCCTACCATTACTTCTAAAGAATTGAATGGGTAAAATTATCTCTCTTGGTCTGCCTCAGGTAAAATGTCTTCTCACTAGAAAATAAAGTTCCCAACTCCATTCTCTTTCCAAAAGAACCTCTCTTTCATATCACTCTACGTGTTTTTGGTTGTGTATGTTTTGCCGATGATGTCTTGAGGATTAGATAAACTCTCAGTTAGAACCCTCAAATATGTCTTATTGGACTATTCTCGAATTCAATGTTACTCTCCTAAGACCAAGAAATACTACATGTTTGCCAATGTCACTTTTTTAACCAACTTTGTTCTTCCCTCCTTCTACATAGGATTCTAATTTTGTCCAACATGTTTTACTTGTACCCTTACTTTAATTGAGTTTTTTGTTCTTTGGCTCCTAAGACCCAAAATACCCTAAAAAAATCCATCTAAACCATTGTCATTGTCGTTCATTAACTATCAACACCAAGAACCAAATGGCTCCAAAAGCCCAAGGTGAGTCCTCTTCAGCAGGTCCTTCACAATTATCACCGAACATGATGACTCAAATTGGCCCATTGTCTTTTGTAAAGGTTCTCGGTCTACAATAATTCTCAAGCTATTTACAATATCCTTAGCTACCACAAGTTGTGCCCTTCCTATTTTTCCTTAATTTCTTGTCTTTTCTATTTCTATTGCTAAAAAAGTGACAAAAGCACTTCATCATCTTGGGTGACGACAAGCCATGATTACTGAAATGCAAACTCTTAAACATAAGACATGGGAGTTAGTTCATCTTCCTTTCGAGAAGAAGACTTAGGTTGATGTTCGGTTTATGCCATTAAGGTTGGACCTAATGGTGAAGTTGATTCTCTAAAAGCTTAATTGGTAGCTAAAGGATATACTAATTTCTATGGGCTTGACCATAGTGATCTATAAAGCTCAGACACTTCTCTTAAATGGCGTATCGGTGTCAGATACTCATATCGAATACCGACACTCGTATGACAATTGTAGGATACGTATCCATGAAGTGTCAAATTCAAAAAGTATTTGTTGAGTTTCTGACAATTCTAGTACAGTTCTAACACAATTTTAAAAAGGAAAAATACATTAATTTTCTAAAAATTCAAACTTATTATATAAATTCGTATTATGATTATAAAAATAAGAAACAAATCATTTTGAACCAGTCATAAAAAACATTTTTCTGTTCCAAAAAATAATCTGGAACATACTTTTTTGCACATAAATCTTTATTGTTAATTTATATAATTCATAATTATATAATATATAGATTCGTGTCCCCGTATCTTACATTTTAGATATTATATGTATCTTCATGTCCGTGTCCGTGCAGTGTGCGTGTCCGTGTCCGTGCTTACATAGATAGTGATACTTTTTCCTCGAAACCAAAATGACTAAACTAAAGTCACACTTTTCATTGGCATGGCATTCATTCGTCATTGATCCCTTTCATCAATTAGATATTGAAAAAGCTTTTATGCATGGTGATCTAGAAAAGGAGGTCAACACGGTGCAACCACCTGGGTTTGTTACTCAGGGAGAGTTTGGTTTGTAAGTTGTGTCACTCTTCTTATGGTCTCAAGCAATCTCCCCATGCTTGGTTTGGAAAATTCAGCCACATTGTTCTATCCTTTGGGCTGAAATGTAGTGAAGCAGACCACTCTGTAATCTATTGTCACACCTCACCTAGAAAATATGTGTACTTAATAAAGTATGTTGATGATGTAGTATTTACCATGATTATCAAACTCACGAGTTGACTCCTTAACTCGTCTAAGTTTATGTTCCTACTCACCCCATGCAGATAACTTGGAAGCAAACTCGTTTTTTAAACAAACTCTGTGGACTCAATGCAAAGTAGCTGAACTCGGTTGAACTCGCGAGTGTGTACTCTTTTGTTTTACTATATATATTAAATACATCAGCAGAGCACAATAACTCTAATTTTTATCACCTCTAAATACAACTATGGCAATCATAATCCTAACTTAATAAGAAATAAATAATAGGAAAAGGAAATAAATAACCAATCCTAAGAGTTAATGCGAAAATAGGGAAAACAATCGTAATGGATAATACAAAATATAAGATAAGACAATATTGGATACATCCAAACATTCAACCAAACATTTTAAAAAATGCTAAGTTGATCAGCTCTTCAAGTGGTAAGAGAATTTGAAGCCAAAAAAGGTTGTAAGTTAAATTATAACCAAAAATAACAGATAATAGAGATACAGAAGTTTCTAAACGTAGTCACATACAATGTTGTAAAATCGCGAGTATACTCATATACTCGCACGATTCAACGATTTTAGAGAAGAAATCGTGTTGACTCGCATGGAGGGTCACTGCTTGAGCGGATCAAAACGAGTTTGGGAGTAGGTAGCTGAATCAAAGGATCGATGATTGTCTTTGATCCGCAACTCGAGCCAGAATTTATTAAAAAAAAAACAAAAAAAGCATGTCGTTCTCCTTGCCATTAGTGGCGCCGCTTCTGTTCAAGATCGTCATTGTTGAACATTGCACACACTGCATACCATAGCAGACGTCGTCACGCTCGCCATCGTTGTTGAGCCCCCGACCATAGCGCTCGTCGTTGTCCTCTCTATTCCTCGGGTGTCATTGTTCTCCTTTCTATTCAACTATTTTCAATTTTGTTGTGTTGCAGGAGGGAGAGAGCTCATGCTCCTTTTATATTTTGGATTTCAATTGAGCCCCATAACCATTACAATATTTTGTTTTAATTTTTTATTGCGCTGGCTAAAAACTAATTTGAAGCAATGCAATGGGTAAGAAAATCACAACCTACATCTACTCAAAGAATTTTTCTGATTTAAATATAACTTTTTATTATACTAGTAACTCTTACGAGTCGAGTTGCAGTCCTCAAGTTACGAGTTTTAAATCCCTTTCTGATCCTCTTCCAATCTACGAGTTTCACAACATTGTTCACTTTTGCAAAATACAGGCTATTATAACATCGGAATATTTTATAAGGAGACCAAGTACTTGCATTTTGAAGATGCTTCTTTGTTTTTTGCAAAGCATAACATGTCATTTTGATAAGGAAAATATGTAAATTTTGACTCTCAATCCAAACATGTTGTCATATTGCTTATATTTTATTTTAGTTTGACTTGCATTCATACAAAAACACAATCCACTATTCAATAGTTCAAGTATCATCTGCCGATGGGTGCATGTATCCATGTCTTTCTTTGTTGCTACAATCTCCATTGCCACTACTTCTTGCTTAGTTCTACATGCAACTTCATCTAGTAGTAGACATAGCCTCTATTTAGATAGTAGCATTTGTATCTCAAGCTCCAACCTTATTTTAAGAAGCTCAAATTCATGTTTCACAGTTATACATTGCTACATGCTTTATTTCGTAGAGTTATTCAACATGCTTCATGTTCAGTTACCCCAGTCTCTAGTGCAAATTATGGTTGTACCACAATTTGCAAGTAAACCAGCGAATAGAAGACATGTTCAAGAATATATCACAAATAGCTTGATCTATTGAATAGCACAATTCCCTCAGTCAAGCAAATATCATAAATAACTTGGACAAGATGCCTAGAAATCAGGAGTTCATTGAATCAAATCCTAGAAACAACCTCTCCACTAACAGGGTTAGGATTACATAGGGAGTAGGCATGGCAAACAACCATGAACCCCTAACCCAAACCTAGCCGACTTTGACTAGGAATACCTGCTTTGCCTACCCACCTTGTTACCTTTTCTATATATAATTTTTACATCACGATATACAATATTATAAATATATGATATATATATATGACCTTATTGTTATAACTCTTAAACTTCTATATTTCAATAGTTAAATCATGTTTAAAGTATAAAATAAATAAATAGCAAACGTAAAATTATACATTTAACTAAAAATATAATATAATTATTAACTTATTTTAAATTGTTTTTAAATTGTTCTTTTTTGTATTGTTTGAATTAAAATATTAGTATTTAATATATAATTTATCTCAAATGTATGTATAATTAAAATTGTAAAAAATTGTGACCATTTACCAATTGATTTACCCTGTCTTGAGAAAACCCAACGGATATGGAGATGATTACTAAAACTTTAGACCTATATCCTCTGAGCGTGAACACCTACCCTACCCCACCTTGCCTTTTGTGCGGACAGGTGAGTTAAACCCATCCTAGACCCACGCTTTTGTGAGGACAGGGTCTAGTAGTGCGTACATCTACCCTACTCAAATCCCACTAGGTGAGAGTCTCATGCCCAAGCACACCCTTCATAGAATATCACATTCACTTGCTAATTTAGATGGTTGTAAAACATCAAAGTACAGAATGCACTGAAGCAAATGAGGGATAACACATGCAACAACAAGATGAATGGTAGAAGGTTTTTTGCCTAAGTGTTCTTCAAATACAACCTCTTACAAGTGAAGTTGTCACTGGCTTATTTCCCCCAATAAGCAAATAAATTGCTATGAACTTTTGGCTTTTGATAGAAAGGCAAGGCGGAAGAGAGAGATTGCACAAGATCATGGATAACATCCACCAAACATAAAAGCTAAAATATAACCAAATAGTGTGAAAAGAACATTGAAGCAAGGGTTCCCTACATTAGAGTATTGTTGTGTGTGATATACTTGTCAGCTAAGGCAGAAAACGTTCCGTTAGTTTAGCTATCTATATCTATATTATATAAAAGAAATAGATTTATATAATATAAGTTGGTTATTGCTGTAAGCTTGCTTTGCACTACTAGAGCTGGTATATAAACTGACTGCACTATCATATGATGTAGGATCATCCTTAAATAATAGAAAGAGTTTATCTTTCTACTACATCTTATCTAGAATTCTACTACCTTGACACTCGGCATGAAAACTGTAATCAGTAACTTAGCTTTCAACTTTTCTAAGAACAGTTATGGATTTTTCAAAATTTAACACGAACACCATGAAAATCTATATAACTATCAATTTACAGCTTCTTGCACTCTCCCAGATAATATTCAGGATGATGCATCACAGTTTCAAAAATGCACCCAACATCTGACCCAGCCATTATTGATGCAGAAGACTAAAGTAATTCATAAAAACCTTAATTCTTCTATTTTAGAATGGAAACAGTTCGTAGAAGACATTAGAATAATAATATCAAAAACAGAATTAAACAAAAATACAAAAGTCCTTTGAAAGACAAGGTTAACTTCTCCAAATGACTCTAATAGTTTATTATATGCTGATGCAGCATTTATGAATAGCAACTAACCTGCAAACCATACTGTTCAGCATGATATTTGTTATCCCCCTCAAGTCTTTCAACTTCAACATACTTATCAAAGGAAGCATAAACATCACGACAACCTTTGACATCAAGCTGAAGGTCTAACATGGATATGTAAAACTAAATTAGAATTATACAAGAACTAAACACATAATTGAATTCAAAATGCCTAAGGAATTACCATAAAATGACTCTTTTCTAGTTGATTTGTAGTCTACATTGATGCATTCTATGTAATTCATATGGTGCCCTTCAAATAATTTTTGTATGGTTCCCTCAACAACAGTTCCCTGGAGACAAATAAAACCATTAGATATGGTCACTCATCAAGAAGAAAATTAACCAAAGTTATTTTCATACCTTCATTTTGTCTTCAAGCTTTTCACAGAGAACCCGATTTAGTTCTTGAACATCATGCTGCATGAAAGAATCATATGTATCCCATCCAAAAGACTTTGTCAGCTCCTTCGTCGCAACACTGGTGTCACTGTATTGAAGCTTGTAGAATAAACTTTGTAAAGCCAAAGGGATGCTACCAGAGGGCATATCATTTTCAGTTGTTGGCATATGGTACACAGCCTGAAATATTATATCCACAAACCAACTTCTCATTGCTTTCCAACAGATAACTTCAGGCGAAACAAAATGTGATAAACTGTTTTAACCTTTCTAAAATAAGGAATATGGTACAAGGTTTGGAGTAGAGAATTCATATAACAGGTAGCTCCTTGGTTCTTAAGCCCGACATAGCCAGTCTCCTTCTTTGAATCATAAGTCCAGTAATCAACAATCCTACGAACAAGAACCTCAGCTTCAACTATAAGAGTATCATTCACAAGATACCCTCTACTAGGATCATACAATTCACCAAGAGGCATGAAGGACGTGAAACCCCAATCACTTTCACGTGCATTAAATTGATGCTGTGTGTCTGCATAGTGTAGAAGAATTGAGTTACAACAAGCCTATAATAAATCCAAAAAACTGTGCCTTTTTACTTTTACTTCCTCTTTTAATAAAAAAAAATAATTGAGACAAGTAACAACATAAACTTTAGAAGTCAATCTCATTCTCCACCAAATTTTTAAACAAGGTGCAAGAGGGAGGAACGAAAGGTTGACCGCGATATGAACCATGTCATATGTATATGAATGAATTTAAACATCTAGTACCAATAACCCCACCCCATTCCAAAGTTCCACTATCCAAATGGTAAGAAACAGAAAATTAGCTATGAAACAAAAAATAAACTATGGAATGAGTAAAGGTGTCACATGATTTATCAGAAAATGATGTATAGCTAATTGACTAATTATAATAGAATATTTACCATGCAAGGAGGTCTCAAATGCTCTTCCATCCACTACATGCACTAAAAACCTATCAAAATTCTTTACCTTTAATTTCAGCAATGCTCTTTTCTATTCTACACCTATGGCTAATCTATGTCATCTTGTAAAAGTGTAAAGATCAAACTGCAGGACTACCTTTTCTCACAGAATACTTATTATGGATTTGATTAACAACTGCCAAGCTAAACTGTGCATATCTACTCCAACCATAGGGCAAACTAGCTGAATCTGCAACATCCAAATACATGGACAAATAGTCCACATTGTTTCCTTTTGGGAAAATAAGCACCCGCCTGTGAAGAACAAAACCAAGTTTGAAGGAGATAATCACTGGAAACAAGTATACATACATGAGCATATTCAAGGAAATTGACAATGTATAACCAGTTTACTACATCTCAGAAAAATACCATTTATAGCCACCAACAACAAATTGTTCTGAATAGAGCTTCTTTGTATTCAGCCTCGAAAAGTTTTCAATTCTCCATGTGAATCTAGACGATGGAGGATCCTCAACAGGCTGACTCTCCACAGCATTGGCAGTTTCAGGTTGAGCTACAACTAACGACCATCAAAGAAACAAGAAAAGTGAACAATCACCTATCATGTCTGGAATTAGCTGAAATCATAAATTACCCCCCCAAAGTAATAAAAAGGTGAACCTAACCGAACTAGACCCTCCAATAGCTAACCAGGAACACAGGTAAAATGAAGTTACCTAATTAATTACACAATAAACAATTGCATCAAAACCCCACAACTTTCAAATACAAATCAACCAATGATTGGACGCAAATCATTTTCCGTTCTGAAACTTTAGCTGAAAAACGTTTCTTATTAAAAAAATAATCAAAATCCCAACGCATAGACTCACTAACGAATTTCCTACACTTAAACACGAAAAACTGGCCCAACCAAAAACTTAAACCAATTTTTCACTCATCTCTCCCACTCTCTCTCTCCCAGCAACAATGCATAAACCATTTTGCCGAACCTCCAAAACAATTCAATTAAATCACACAGAAGCTAAGGACGCTGAAAAAACCCCAGCTCCTTGACCCAAAATTAAAAACGAAAAAAACTAAAAGCCCAGATCAAAGGAATCGCAAGAACAGGAAACGAGAACTACCTTCCATAGGTTGATGATTGTTCTCAGGCAAATCCGTGTGCGGCACGAGCACCTCCTCGTCCTCTTGCTGCTGCACAAAACAAAAACCAAAATCAACTACGCCACCCAAGTTCGGATCCACCGCAACGCCCACCGCAACCCCAATCGTAAACACAAAGCCCTAAAATCGAAACCCCGAACTGCACTACAAATCGCGAAATTGCGCAAAACGCTCCCTCGCTCAGATCAAAACAACGGCAAAACAGAAAAAGAAAAAACGAAAACCGAAACCCCCGTCAGTTCCCTCACTCGGAAGTGGAGAACACCTAATTGAATAACACGACTCGCGGTTGGGCGCAGAATCGCCCGAAGTAAGCACAACGCGACTTAATATTGTGAATAAATAGGAGCGAAACGATGCGCGCAGTGTGTATGTGTGTGCGTTTAAGGTTAGGGAACGAACGCGTACATCAATGGGTGCTGGCATCATCACCGTCATGGTGAATTGGAACCTGCGAGGGTTATCGTTAGAGAGAGAGAGAGAGAGAGAGAGAGAGAGAGAGAGAGAGAGAGTGGAGAAGGAGAAAGTGTAGTGTGTTTGAGAAAACGAGATCAACACCAGAAGAGCTTGTTACAGAGAAAAGAGAACGAAAGAGGTCTTTGGTCTTTATTTGGGGTTTGGACAAAACGGGGATTTCATCTTTGCGACTGTGGACCTAGTTCTTAGAAACTCATGAATTCTTAGGGTATTACTGAAATTTACCTTTCATATAAAATAATCATTCATTTTTTTATTAGAGTAAAATATATTTTAAGTTACGTAAAATTTTAAATATAAAATATATACTCTAAAGAATTTTCGTAATATTTTAGAATAATGTCTATTCTATGGTTAATATATATAAAATTTATAAAGACGGAAAACATATTTTAGTTTTTCATTTCATTATATACATAATCATTAATCATTAATTAAAAATACTTGCGTCAGTTATTTTGTAAACTTGTTGAGTGATTTGAAGATACATGCAACTAACTACTTTTTATAATAATTGTTCTACACTTTTAAGCAAAATTGTAGATTTCATTTCTATGTTGTTTGTTTAAACACAAATGTCAAGGAATGAAACGTAAATATAAAGGGAAAAAATTGAGATAGATAGAAAATATTGTATTATTTTTTTTGTTTTGGAAGAAAATACGTAAAGAGGAATTTTTTTTTTTTCATAGAAAAATAGGAAATATTAAATTTTCAAATATAAAAAATCACTTTGTTATGTTTTACGTTTTTTAATTAAATAAATATTTATAATAAGAATAATGAAAAAAAATTGTTAAATACATAATGTTGTACTGGTCGGACGTGCTCGGATCCTCAGCACTTAACTGTAGTAAACTCGGTTAGACAATTCATGTGAGAAATACCCAGCTCATCCTAGGGTAAGTATGGGCCCAATAACACGTTATGAAGTCGACTCAGACGTTTGGTAGTCTATATGGAAAAGATAATTAAAGTAAAAATGGTAGAAGGAATAACTGAAGGAATATCTATAAAGGGGTTTAATGCCCCGAGTAAATGTATGTTTTTTCTGAACCTTGCACTAATACAAATTGATAGTTTGAATGCTCTCACTAACTTGATTGTCAGAATGTGATCAATAGGTAGAGCCCCCTTTATCTCAAAGAATAAGCATCCACGTGGAGACAAGTCAAACCTGATCCCACCGTGAGGCCCGATAAAACCTGATCCCACCCACATTTGTGATGGCATTCCTATGAGCTCTTCTTGGATTTTTGTTGATGATGGTGCGGAAGCTTAATGGATGAGAGTGGACAAGGTCCTCCTAAGAGGTGTGGTGACCTTGAAGGTGCATGAGAGGTAGTG
>Ga0123342_1001639_pt1 | contig 37631 bp, 34 predicted proteins | sample Turbeawhitnodule_FD_89960 | JGI IMG/M metagenome (GOLD analysis project Ga0123342, IMG submission 89960) | Root nodule microbial communities of legume samples collected from Mexico - Turtle bean Mexico white nodule | ecosystem: Host-associated > Plants > Roots > Nodule | place: Mexico: Nepantla...
GAAGCTAATATACACACTTGGTGTTTCTTTGCCCTAATACTGACTTGAGCGTCGGAGTGCAAACGGCCGCTAGGGCGCCCCTTTGTCTTTGCAGGTGAGAGGTTTCTTGATCAAGAAGGCACGTTTCTCAGGCGAATTGAAGGGCGGCGCCAGTTGTTAGAGTCAACCGGCGGAGCAAGTCAACCGGCAGGAACATTAATAAATTCTTACTATTTGTTATCCAAACCTATTAATATAGTTAAAGTTTATTATCCATATTTGAATATATACATAAATATGAATATAGCATGTATTAATATAGTCAAATTTGTATTCTTGCCTTAATGTATGTTGTATTGACGGTCAATACATATTCTGTTTATTATAATTTTATATAACTAATTTTTTATGTTAAAAAAAGTTTACCATCACAATAATTAAATTATTAAATTATATAATTACATAATGTGAATTAAACTGAGAGGAATTTAAAACACAAATAAAATATTTATTGATTAAAAAAATTGTAATTAAAAGCTTATACAAACTACACCTTCAAATACAATGCACGCACAATAATGAATGTTGTTAAGGATATTAATTTGTACATAGATACCTAGATAGATGTATCTGGGTTGTGTAAATGATGAAGCTTTTTCAATTAAATCTGCATTTAGTTATTTGTAGTATTATATGCAGAGTACTGGTTCTAATCTTTGCCTCCCGATCTTTCGATCCCTTTGGATTGTTCAAGTTATCCAACTCTTATCCTGGGTAAACTTGTTAAGGGATCAGAAAGATGTTCAGATGTGGGGGTGTGATGGTTCGGGGTCCTTCTCTGTCAATTCTGCATATGACTGCTTAGCTAATCAGGTCAGAAGTCCGCACCAGGAAGTGTTTGAGTCTTTGTGGAGAATCAAAGCCTTCCCCAATACAATAACCACAACATGGAGAGTCCTCCTAGGTAGAATCCCAACTAGAGTGGGTTTGAGGAGGAGAGGAGTGTTGATGAACACAATCTTATGTGAGTTATGTCAAGCAAAGGAGGAATCTTGCCATCATATCTTCTTAGAATGTCCCTTCGCCCAGAATGTGTGGACGTTATGCTTTAAATGGATAGGCATTTTGTTTGTTCAGCACAACGTGCCTTTCATGCACTTCGAAAATTTCTACTTGCCTCAAGTGAGTAGTAAACAAAATCTCTTGTGGAAAGGAGTTTGGGCGTGTGTTGTGAGGAGTATTTGGGAGCATAGGAACTTTGTTGTGTTTAAACAAGGTGTTGTTGATGTGGAAGAGACTTTCTTGATGGCTCAACTCAAATCATGGCAATGGTTAAAGCATAGAGGACACCACTTTAACTATTCTCTTGCTGATTGGGTTCTCAATCCACTTATATGTATTAGAAGTTTCAAGTAATGGGTTGTTGGTTGGTGTATTTATGAGGAGAGGTCATAGGTGTTGCAGGAACAGAGGTAAAAGTAGAGGAGCTGTCAACAAAAGCAGAAGAGAGGCTTGACAGAAAGTTCAAAGGGGTTGTCTGGTGCATGAGGATCTCTGGTGTTGGGGCTGGAGAGAGTGCAGGATGCTGGTGTGCTAAAGGAGTAGTTGATGTAAGTAATGGAAGGTGTTATGGTGATGTGACTGTTAATGTGTGTGTATATAACTGTAAGGAATCCAGTAGTAGTAACAAAATAGCAAGGAAGATCGAAGGACGCAGTATGGATAACTGGTTGTGGAAGAGAGGTGCTTGTGTGCCCACACAATATCAACTAATCTTGCAGCTTGGTGCTCAAGTTGGAGAAAATGAAGTTAAGGTAGCTTGTAGGGATGAGTTATCAGGTCTGGTGATGCAGTTTGTTGTTGTATAGGCAGGTAGAGAGCTTGAGGCTCGTGATGGAGCCAATGACCAGATGCTTGCAAGACTGGTGCTGGCTGGTAGTTGAGGCTAGTAAAAGCATACCAATATGGTAGAGGCAAGGTAACCCAAGCACGGATAGTGATATGCATAATCAGCGAGTATGAGTTGTTGGTTTTGTTGATGTTAAGGGAGCCTGGCAGGCTTCTGAGCCAGCATAAGAAAGGCCTATTATGGGCTAGTTTTCTACAAGGTTGGTCCAACTAGTGGTAAGGAGGAGTAAACCTGTTGAGAATGGGGTGTTAGGTGCAAGGGAGGAAAATTTGTTGAATAATGCTGCTGGTTTTTCCACCTGTAGTTTGTAGTGCATCTGAAAGACAAATATCAGCTGTTTATATACCAATATAGAGGGCAGGTATAAGGAGGGTGGATACTATGGTTCTCGATATTTTAATATCTAGGGGGAAGGCCAATGTAACAGTACCCAATCTTGAACCTGTCCTGCTCTTTTGAGTTGTGAAGGTGTTGTCTGGCCTGGACTGGGTTTTGCTGTAGGCTAGTGTGGTATGGGATGTTGTTGGACCAATATAAGCTGCTACCTGATCTGGCTCTATGGTTCGGAAGGTCTAGTGTATAGTGGCATAGGGTGAATGTGTCTTGCTTTAGCTTTGATGCAGTCCATTGTGCGACCCGAGCTAAGCACATTAGAAACTAAACTCTAGCACAACAACTTCTTAAACAGCTTTGAGGGAGTTGTTTTGTTGTTGCAGGGGCTTGTCTTTTGAATTTATTTGTGCAGATTTTTTCCTTTGTTGGAATTTTGAAGAGTGGATGCTTGTCCAGCACATCTAGGATTGGCGTGTTGCTGCTATCACAATGCCAATAGGCACTGCTGGGGAATCTTGGAAGTTGGATGGGATGAATCCTTTTGACTCCATCCAGCTTTGAAGCTACCAGCTTTTTTGGTTTTTAGCTCAATGGCACTTCGTTGGAAAGTGTGCTAGATGTTTTATACAAAGTGTAATTGTTTTATTTAGCAGGTTTGTGTGAGCCTTGTATGTGCTCTCTGGTGACTTGTTTTATGTATACGGGTTGGGATACCCCTGAAGTGTCCCATTTTTCAATTTTATTAATTCTTTTATGATAAAAAAAAATCTTGCCAAATGCTCAAGTTTTGGCATAGATAGTAATGCTTGGGAAGGTTGCAACTAGATATAATCTAGTTAGAAGAAGAATCTTGTTTAAGTTCCACCATCTGTCTGTTATGTCTACAACATAAAGAAATAATGTTGCATCTCTTTGTAGCATGTCAGATTTTGTCTTCTGTGTTATATGCGTGTTGAAGGTGGGTAGGTTTTCAATCTCCACAACATAATAATATTATTACCGATTTTCAATCTCCACAACATAATAAACAATATATATATATAATTAATTTTGATCATTTAACATATTGTTTGTACATGTATCTGTATGAAGAACGTCATGTTGGTTTTGTTCACTATATATTTAAGTTCGGTAAACTAATCATAATCACTTTATCGCAATCCTAGTTAGTTTTATTAGCAACAAAAACATAGATATATGAGTGTGTTTTCACATTTTTATTGTATTATTTTATTTTGTTAAGTTAAAAATGAATCATTCTAATAATTTTTATTATTTTACATATTAATATTGTAACATCCTTATATTTTTTTTTTTATCTAATAACCATAATCTACATTAAGTATCAAAATAAATATATAAACATAATATAAATCTGTCATATCCAGCTTTCAGCTCATTACATACATCATTTAACACAACAATGTCATATTCATTCAATCACATCATATTTTAAAATTTCTAAACATAGGCAATAATAAACTAGGCTTTAAAAAGAAAAAAAAATTAAGTTTTTTTTTTTTACAAAGTCTAACTTGAGCGAAAAAATTTAGTTTGAGCGAAAATGCACCGCAAGCAACCCCCAGAAAATTTGGCTTTAGCGAAAAATTCTAGTTTGAGAAAAAATGCACCCGCTTTCGCACCTAATATTTTCATTCAAATTGTTATTTTATCAAATATACTAAACCAAAGTAACAACCTCACTGCTAAAGTTCGATAATTACTCCAAATCAAAATCAAACAACCAATACTCAACAACATTATCCTTTAAGTGATTCATCAAACTATTTAAATACATTTGTTTACTTATTCAAATAAAAAAAACAATATAATTTTAACAATCTTATATGAAATTTTATATTCTAATCTCAATCAACTTCTAATATACTTAAAACAAACAATGCTGCAAGAAAATTTTGAGATTGGTGACCACGTCACCCTCACATCCAGATCTTCTAACATGTTCTATTGGAAATTTAAAACTAGTTTCCCTTACCTGAACTTCAGCAGATGCTCACTAAGAGTTGCAAACCTACCAAAAGCTCAAGGGTAACTTAATCTGCACCATAGAGTCCTGATAAAAAAATCTAACTATATCACTAGGACCCTGAGCTAACAGATATTAACCCTGAAGCTAAAAGAGTCACGTGCAAAGCCTATGCAAAGACAAATCTAACAAGTTCAAAAATTTTCTCGAAGAAAAGAGCAAAAATGAACTTACTCTATTAAAGATTCTGATTGGGAAGTCTTGTAGTATTCTTGTCAGGAGTTTGATGGCGAACTCCGATCGTTAAAATGATGAGCGAGGAGATCAAAATCTTATAGAGAAGGCAGAGGAAAGAAAAAAATGAGTTTTTAGAGAGATTATGGTTCTTTAAAAATAAAACCTAAATAACTGAATTTCTATTTATATTCTCTTTTAATTTTAATAATAATATTCAGATGTCATTTTAATTGTATCACTTCTAGTCTCAGACTATATTTTTCAGTCCTTAAAAATATATCTTTATTTAAATTTAATATATTTTTAATAAATAATTATTTATATAATTTTTTTATTTTTATGTTATTTTACTTAAACTTGAGTTATTATTTAAGAAATTTAAAATTAAAATTAGAAGAATATAAAGTCATAAGCTAAGGAAAGAAGAAATAAAATATTAAAGAATAAAAAGAAAATAGGTTTTGGTCCTTATTGAAATGAATAAAGCAAATTAAAAAATATATTAGAAAGTAAATGTAAGGTAAAAGAGAAGGAATATTTATATAGAAATGGAATGTAAAAAAATTAAGATCTTAAAATTATATGAAAATGGTGAGAGAATAATAAAACAGAATAATTTTAAATAAACTAAAGGAGATACAAAGAAATAATACATATATATAAAGGAAATAATTACATTTATAAAATAACACTTTATATATATATATATATTATAATAATAATAATAAATTATAAAACATAATAAATATAAATATAAATTACATTTTAATAATAATTAAAATAAATTTATTAAATAATAATATTGATAATAAATTAATTTTAATTTAATTTTATGAAAATATCTTTTAATGTATTTATTATAAGAAAAAAAATTATTCAATAAAAATAAATATTTTTTTACATCAAATATTTTAATTAACTTAAATCAATACAAAAATATCTCATGTTTTATTATTCAAAATATTTTTAAAGATAAGGATAAACTTCTAAACTTATATTTTACACATTTTTAAAAAATTAAAAATCTCCTTACAATCATCATATCACTTACAAATTTCAATAAAGTTTTCTCACAAATCCACTCTAACATAAACAATCTCACTTTCTTTACATTTTCCTCTAAAATCACTTCAAATCTACTTCCTCAAATCTTCTCTCACATTCAAACACAACCTTAATAAGTTTTAAACAGTAAAATAATATGTAATAAGAAAATAAACAAGTATATTTTATCACAACTATTTTTGCTTAAATCATGTCAACTTACTATGAATGGGAAAATATTTTGTAATTTCTAATAAATTTATAAGTGAAGTTTTTCAAATAATGTTTTAAACAATACTATCATGTGACTTGACAAGTAACACATATGTTAATCTATTTAATATTTTAGTAAAAAAATTAAAAAAAATGTTTTTAAAAACAAAATTGTACTGGTCATCGGAGATCGACATCAGACGTTGACATCGGATATCGGTGGTCTGGTCGCGATGATGGGCCACGTAAGCGAGCCCCAGAAATAGTAATGAGTTGTCATCCAAATATAAGAAAGACCTAAATCACGGGAGGGTTCATGCATGTGGTGTGTATAGCACGTTCAGATCTAGCACAAGTAAGTATACCCTGGAGGCGCCAAGGCCCATGAGTGTTAGGATTTCTAGGGAAAGTTGCATGCATGACACGTGAATAATTAGGGCACTTGTAGAATAGATGGCCCTGCAGCGTTGGTGCATGAGTTGGTACCCTAACGGCCATACTGTTAAGATTTTGCACTCCATAAGGGGAAAGTCCTATGTGGCGGTTGCTCTAAGATTGTGCAGCACGCAACAGGATGCCTCGCTAGTAACCCTAATTCCACTTAAGGAAGGATCCTCGTGGACAGGGAAGTTGACCTAGATACAGTCTATAAAAAGGGTGGTAAGAGCCCTAAAAAAGGTACGTCGTTTCTAAGATTGAAACTGTTTTACATACTTATTGTTTCTTAGCCCAGTACTGACTTGATCATCGGAGTGCAATCAATAGGTAGGGCCCCCTCTGTTTCAACGGAGCCACTCTCTATCACCTAAGGAGAAAGCAGAAACCACCAGAAATAGGAGGAGCCACCATTTGCCTCTAAAGTCAACGACGGCTGAGTCAACCAACAAGAATATTTGGCGCCCACCATGGGACCCGATAAAACTAGGTCCCACTCATAATCCTGTTGAGAGCCATCCAGCAACATGAGGAATACGAGAGAAGGTGCATCTGCACTAGAAGGAGGGGACAACGTCTCCATGCAACAACTCATGGAGACCCTTCGCGCCCTCCAGCAAGCAGTAGCGGCGTCCAAAGCTGACCAGGACAGGATTCTAGCTGAGGTGCAAGACGAATAGGCAGCCAGCCAGAACCGATTCCAGGATTATTTGGCTGTGTCACGAGCAAACAACGAAGAGTTGCGCAGGGCCAATGAAGAACTACGTAGAGATTTACAACGCATGGGGGAGCGTACGACTAATGAACGAACTTCGCCCATACTAGTTAGGGCTCGCCCCATGCCCTTTTCCCAAGCAATCATGGACACGGTGATACCAGCCAACTTCATGGGTCCAAATATCGCCTTCACATGTGTGGAAGACCCAGAGGCCCACATCACAGCCTTCCACACCGAGATGATGATCTCAGGTGGCACTGACGCCATACACTGTAAGCTATTTATGGGAACATTCTCAGACACGACGTTGGACTGGTTCATCAGTCTTCCCGATGGACACATTACCTCATTTGATCAGTTCTCAACATTGTTCAAAGAGCAGTTCATCGTCAACCAGGCTCCCACTCCCGTCTCTTTCGATCTCTTCGACGTTAAGCAATACCAGGGAGAGCCTTTGAAAGATTTCCTAAACAGGTTCGACCAGTGCGCCAGAGATGAAGAAAGTTTAACAAAGAGAGGCAACTGGTCATCAGGCAAGAGACCAAGAAGTTGTTGGAGGTTGGCCACATAAGGGAGATCCAATATCCCGAATGGCTAGCCAACATGGTATTGGTCAAGAAGGCCAATGGTAAGTGGAGGATGTGCGTCAACTTCACAAATTTGAACAAAGCTTGCCCGAAGGACTCATATCCATTGCACATCATCGACGCCTTGGTGGACAGCGCGTCAAGCTGCAAGCTTCCCAGCTTCCTTGATGCCTTCTCTAGATATAACCAAATCCGGATGCATCCCAGGGACAAGTGCAAGACGACATTCATGACGGAACTCTCCTATTACTACTATAAGGTGATGCTTTTCGGGCTCAAGAATGCAGGTGCAACCTATCAAAGGTTAATGGATAGAGTGCTCGCTCCCATGATAGGGCGAAACGTTCAGGCGTATGTGGACGACATGGTGGTCACCTCCCAGGTGAAGGACCAGCACGTTTCTGATTTGGAGGAGCTATTCACCATGATAGCCAAGTACAAATTGAAGCTAAACCCTGAAAAATGTGTGTTTGGGGTAGAGGCAGGAAAATTCTTAGGGTTCCTACTCACTGAGCGTGGGATGGAGGCAAACCCCGAGAAGTGTGCTGCAATTATAGCCATGAGGAGTCTGATCTCAGTGAAATAAGTGCAACAGTTGACAGGGCGAATCACCGCTTTATCCCGATTTGTATCGGCAGGAGGGGATAGGGGACATCCTTATTTCCAGTGTTTGAAAAGGAACAACAGATTCGTATGGACTAAGGAGTGCGAAGAATCATTTCTCAAGTTAAAGGAATACCTAGCCAACCCCCAATGTTGTGCAAGTCGCTGCTAGGTACCCCACTCCGTTTGTACTTCGCCATCACAGAACGGGCAATCAACTCGGTCCTTGTCCAGGAACAGGATCACTTGCAAAAGCCCAAATATTTTGTCAGCAAAGTTTTGAAAGGGCCTGAGGTCAGATACCAGGCCATAGAAAGGGCGACCCTAGCGATAGTGTTCTCAACGCGAAGGCTTCGCCACTACTTCCAAAGTTTCACCATAATAGTGATGACAAACCTCCTTATTCGCAAGGTCTTACAGAAGCCCGATGTGGCAGGTCGGATGGTGCGGTGGGCAGTTGAGTTATCAGAGTTTGATGTGCAGTACGAGCCAAGAGGACCTATCAAAGGCCAAGTTTATGTTGACTTCGTAGTAGAGCTCTCCTCGGCAGCCACACACCAAAAAGAAGTATGTTTCAATGGGTCTTAGATGGGTCTTATCCGTAGACGGGTCCTCCAACCAACATGGTAGTGGGGTTAGCGTCATTCTGGAAGGACCAAATGGGTTGTTAATCAAGCAGGCCCTACGATTTGCCTTCAAGGCTAGTAACAACCAAGCTGAATATGAGGCCTTGATCGTAGGAATGTTACTGGTTGTTCTTGCCGGTTGACTCAATTATCTTCGCGCGTCTACGACGATCACACGCCCAGTTATCCCTGCTTTTGTTCGTGCCTTTCTTCAATCAAACACCTGAAAATGCAAAGACAAAAGGCGCCCTAGAGGTCGTTTGCACTCCGACGCTCAAGTCAGTATAGGATTAGGAAACACCGAAACTTAGCTATAAAAAGCTCTATGTGTAATCTGTGTGTGTTCGCGTAAAAAATGCGTACCTTATTAGGTTTAATACTACGCTTTATATACTCTAGGATTTCCACTGTTTTCGCTAACCGCAATTAGGGTTATTGAGGGTGTGCCTTAGCGCCGCTATCACCCACTCTTAGGGCAATCTAGCGCGTAAGGCACCCTTACTGGAGTGCAACCTCTGACGGGATGACCACCTGGGTACCAACTCGTGCACCTAATCTCTGGGCCATCCATCCTAGGAGTGCCTTAGCTGTTCACGTGCCATGCATGCAGCTCACCCCTAGAACGTGACCCTCAAAGGTCATATCTCTCCCAGTGGCTCTTTACTCGTGTTACGCAGCATGGACCCCTCGTGATCTAGGCTTCTCCCTAACTGATAATTAGTGTGTGGTATGGGATCCACCTCTCGTGGCCCAGCTCTGTTGTTTGAGTCACCGATGTCCGATGTCACATCGCCCTCACTATGTTGCCGAGAACACATCAGCACATCTTGGTGATCGACGCCTGACCACTCTTTGGCACTTTGGCTCATGTGCCTTGCGAGACACTTGACCACGCCGCTCGTGGGACCCAGCTTACGTGGCCCCATCATTACTAGCGGTCAACGACGCCCGAGGACTGGTCGATACATTGGCCAAGGAGATGGGTGTTAAGAGTTTGTTGGCAAAAAGTGATTCCCTATTAGTAACAGGGCAGGTTACGGGAGAATATCAGGCCAAGGACCCTCAGATGGCCACATACCTAGAGTATGTCAAGATCTTGAAAGAGACTTTTGCGGTGATCAAACTAGTACACGTCTCCAGAGAGCAGAATGCCCGTGCTGACTTGTTAGCAAAGCTCGCCAGTTCAGGCAAGGGGGGCAAAAAGATGACAGTCATACAGGAGACCCTAAGTACACCTCGAACCACCACAAATTGTACAGTAGAAGTCTAGCAAGTAAGCATCTCAAAAGGTGTTAAGAGAAGTCACTAGTCGTTGACCCAAGAAACGTTAAAAACACCCATAATAAGCGCATGCAACTTATCAAGGGAATAGTCGTTGCATGTTTCCCTAGTTGAAGAAGGCGAAACCTGGATGACACCCTACAGACGCTACTTGGCTGAAGGGGTACTCCCGCTGGAGCCCACAGAGGCCAGAGTAGTCAAGAAGAACTCAAGAAGGTATACCCTGGTTGATGGGAATCTATTCAGACATGGGTATACTCACCCTATCCTGATTTGCGTAAGTGGTGAACAATGCACACGCATCATGGCAGAACTCTACGAAGGGATATGTGGGAGTCACATCAACGACCAAGCTCTCTCATTAAAAGTCATTCGCGCAGGGTACTACTGGCCAACCATGAGGGAAGACTGCACGAAGTATGCACATCAATGCAAGCAGTGCCAACAACATGCTGACTGGCATAATGCAGCCCCACAAGAGTTACGATCGATCCACTGCCCATGGTCGTTTCATACCTGGGGGATCGACATCGTGGGACCATTTCCTCTAGCAGTTCGACGGATGAAGTATCTTGTGGTCGCCATTGAGTACTTTACAAAGTGGATAGAGGCCAAGCCAGTTGCACAAATCACAACTCACAAGATCCAACACTTTGTATGGAAGAATATAGTATGCCGTTTTGGAATCCCAAAATGTTTGGTGTCCGATAATGGCACCTAGTTTGCAAGCCAACAGTTGGGCAAATTGTGCATAGAGCTTGGAATAAAGCAAGTGTTTGCATCAGTCGAGCACCCCCAGACGAATGGGCAGATCAAGTCTGCCAACCGAGTTTTGCTTAGAGGTCTAAAGAGAAGACTGGAGAAAGCCAAGGGAACTTGGGCAGACGAGGTTCCTAAAATTGTGTGGGCCCACCACACCACTCCCCAGTCCACCACCAAGGAAACACCTTTTAGTTTGGTGTTTGGTTCGGACGCGATGATCCCCGTGGAAATTTAGGAGAGTTCACCACGCTTCCTAAACTTCGTGGCCGAAGAATCCAACGAAGAAAGAAAGGTGAACCTAGATCTATTGGATGAGGTCAGGGAGGAAGCACGCATCAAGGCTGAAGCCTTGAAGAGAAGGGTGAAGTACAAGTACAACTCCAAGTTGAGACCTCGGCAGTTCCAGGTCGCCGACTTGGTAATGCGAAAGGCCCACCCCTACCAACTAGAGAACAAGTTATCTCCCAAGTGGATTGGTCCATTTCGTGTGACAGAGGCGCTTGGGAACGAGATAAACAAGCTTAAGACCTTAAAAGGTGGGACAATTACTCAAACTTGGAACGAAGCCAATCTAAAGTTTTATTTCAGTTAATTATATCATTGTACATAGTTAAGGGGACACTTTTTTTTCCCTTATCAGGGTTTTTTAATGAGGTCACCCAATAAAAATTTAGATGAAAAGATATATTTGCAAGTGTGTTGTACAGTGCAGCTAGTGAACCTCTCCCTTGCCTTTATACGCCAAGGTCAAGAATAGTATGGTTCCCAGTTAAATATCTCCCTTGCCTTTATACGCCAAGGTCGAGATCAGTAAAGTGAACCTCTCCCTTGCCTCTATACACCAAGGTTAAGAACAGTAAGGTTCTCAGAAAAAGTGAACCTCTCCCTTGACTTTATAAGCCAAGGTCAAGAATAGTAAGGATCCCAGTAAAGGCAAACCTCTCCCTGGCCTTTACACGCCCCAGGTCAAGAGTAGCATGGTTCGAAATAAGACTTCTCCTTTGCCCTTATACGTCAAGGTCGAGAACATCGAGTAAACCTCTTCCTTATCTTTGTATGCCAAAGATAAGGCCAGATAGAGTTTGGGCAAACATCTCCTCTACCCCAATGTGTTTAAGATTGAACTAGTAAAGTCACGCAGGTTGGTAAAGAAACGTGCTACTTAGGTAAGGACAGTCATCAAAGCGTTGTTAGTTAACAAGACTAATCCAAGACAGGCAAGACGAACAAGTTCGAAGAAGAAAGCATTCACGCATATAAGAGACAAGTTCAAAGAAGAAAAGGCTTCATAAATTAAAATATATATATATATATATATATATATAGAGAGAGAGAGAGAGAGATTCATCAAGTGTTTGCCAGGTTACAAAATAAAGATAAAGAAGAATCACCACCACTACTCTACATCTCCCAGCTGCCCATCAGCAATTTTCTTAGTCAGCCCAGTTTGGGAAAGGTCCACCCCAGGATGCACACAGGTAACCTGGGCCATGGCATCCTCAAACCCTACTACATAGGACTCTGCGGCATCTCGGGTAAGTTCATCCTTGGTCCGTAGGAAGAGTTCATCCTTGTGAACCAACTCCTCCTTCATTTTGGCCATCTCTTCTTCGAGCTTGATTGATTTCTCCGTCAGTTGGGCCACCTCTGCATCCCTGTTGCCAAGCATCTCCTTCAAGCCATCCACCTCAGCCCGAAGATCAGTGTTTTTGGCGTAGATCCTCAGAGTTTCTTGGGACTTCTCGAACAAGAGCTTCTTGATCTCTTGATCAGACTTGCGAAGCTCTGCCATCTCCAAGATCATGCTAGTCTCACGACGTTTAAGTTCTTTGGCTTGAAGGGCGTCCTGGCCAGCTGCTTCCTTCAACTTCTACATCTTGGACAGGAGAAGGCTGGATCCAACCAGAGTCTCCCCAAGGTTCCTCGAAATGTGATCCAACAGGGGGTCATCCTCCAAGTTCTCCAGCCTCTCTTGGGTATGGAAGGATTGCAGCGCCCGCTGAAGGAAGGCTGGCAGATCAGCAAGGGGCTCACCACGGTCATCCCCAGAGGCACTCTCCCCCCTACCCTCTTGCACCACGATGTCGCGAGGAGAAGAGGCACTAAGAGGGTGCTCCCTGTAAGAAGGAGTTTAACCATCTGAGCTCGATGGCGCTTCCTTTTGAAGACGAGGCCTGAGCATGTATCCTCGTCCTTAGAAGGGGCAACCTCAGCAACCTCGACCACCCCTTTGAGCCTTTGGTCTATGGGGGCTGGGGCAGAAGGGCCAGAAGCAGAGGGGCCTGGGGCAATCTTCAGTTGAGCTGCCACAACAGCCAACTGTCTCCTTTTCTCTGTGTTAAGCACCATGCCTGCATAAGAAGATGAAGGAGCATAAGAATTTAAGACAAATAACACACACAAGCAAAGAGAAACACAAACAAGAATAGGGGAAGAGGGGGTACCAATATATCTCTTAAGGGACTTAGGGTTGTATTCGAGCTTGAGCAAATCAACAGTGTTAAACACCGCTCTAAGGTTGGAAAAGAAGTTACACACCTCTCGTTCCCGCGGGGGTAAGTCTTCGAGGCATCTGGGTTTCTTGAGCCCAGGTTCCTTCACCCAGTAAAGGGGAAACCCATCCAAGAGGGTGGGGTCGAATTTGCTACAGCGGATTTTAAAGAACTTCCCTTTGAAGCCCTTGTATGATTGCTGGAAGAGAGTCAACGATACTCTTCTAGTGGCCCCGTTGAAGCTCACCCACAGCTTCTTCCCTGGGCTCTTGGCTTCGAAAAAATACAAGAAGACGTCCACAGACGGCGTATGGCCAAAGTGATCGCAGAGGATAGAGAAGGCCCAACGAATGCCCAGCTGTTGGGATGTAGCTGGGCAGGAGCGACGTTGACCTCGGTGAGGAGAGCACGCTCGAAACCGATGAGGGGTAGGTGAAGGGTAAGTCTCTTGAAGACCGTTGAGTAGATGAAACAAAAGGGTCCCTCTGGGTCCGACGACTCATCAGAACAAACAGGTTCACCTATCCTATAGGGCACGAACTTCACGAATCTATCGTGCTCCTTCCTAAAGACACGAGATTTACGGCAATCCTCATTCTTCCTATAGGTCGCTATACTCGCAAAGGTGGTAAAACTAAAGGTTTCCTCTAAGAGATTGCCAGGTGCCCAATGGTATAAGGATTTATAGTCGAGGGGTGAGGAGTTGGGTTTGTTTGAGCCATTTTAAGGAGAGAAGCTAAAAAGAAGAAGAAGAAGAAGAAAGAGGAAAAAAAATGCAAAGTTCAGAAAAGGAAATGTGTGCACTTCAGAAAGAAAAACAGAGAAGTAGGAAAACGAAGAACATCGATTGTAAAATGCGGAAAACATAAACCGTCCCAGAACAGTTAAAGCATGCCAAGAGCATCCGAATGATAAAAAAAAGGCGATGATGAAATAAAAAAACATACCTTAGACTGATTATGCTTCGGGGAGTTGAAGTGGGCAAGGGAAGAAGACAAAGCGTTTTGAGAAGCGGAAAGGTTTGAAAAAAAAAGCCTAAGAGAAGTAATGAAACAGTGAAATGAGCGTAAGGGTTGAGAGGTTTAACGTATAAGAGAAGCGCAAGCGGCAACGAGCCTCGACCGTTGATCTTGCCACGTGTACACTGATAAAAAAGTATGGTGAAACATCACCTCAGCGCACTGTTCACGTCCTGTCACTCACTCGCCACGTAGGTCGCCATGGGCGATCATCTAGCCTCTTCGCTGAAACAAGTTACAGCTCGAGCTTGGGGGGCTTGTGTACTGGTCATCGGAGATCGGCATCAGACGTTGACATCGGACATCGGTGGTCTGGTCGCGATGATGGGTCACGTAAGTGAGCCCCAAAAATAGTAATGAGTTGTCATCTAGATATAAGAAAGACCTAAATCACGGGAGGGTTCATGCATGTGGTGTGTATAGCACGTTTAGGTCTAACACAAGTAAGTATACCCTGGAGGCGCCAAGGACCATGAGTGTTAGGGTTTCCAAGGAAAGTTGCATGCATGACACGTGAATAATTAGGGCACCTATAAAACAGATGGCCCCGCAGCGGTGGTGCATGAGTTGGTACCCTGGCGGTCATACTATTAAGATTTTGCACTCCAGAAGGGGAAAGTTCTGTGCGGCAGCTACGCTAAGATTGTGCAACACGCAACAGGATGCCTCGCTAGTAACCTTAATTCCACTTAAGGAAGGGTACTCGTGGGACAGGGAAGTTGACCTAGATACAACCTATAAAAAGGGTGGTAAGAACCCTAGAAAAGGTACGTCGTTTTTAAGACTGAAACTGTTTTACATACTTATTGTTTCTTAGTCCAGTACTGATTTGATCGTCGGAGTGCAATCAACAAGTAGGACCCCCTCTGTTTCAATTAAGCCACCCTCTATCACCTGAGGAGAGAGCATAAACCACCAGAAATAGGAGGAGCCACCATCTGTCTCTGAAGTGAACGACGACTAAGTCAACCAACAAAAACAAAAATTAGTAAGACTTTTAAATTCAAAATATATATTAAAATATAAAATAAACTGATTTGTTTGTAACTTCTCATTTAATTACTCATAGAAAGTTTAAAATAATGTATAAGCATATATAACCACTAGTGTGTATATATATAATTTTAAAAAATAAAGCTAATAATAAAATATTTACATTACAATAATTATAAGATATTAAATTTTAAATGTTAATATATAATTATTTAAATCACATTATTTTCACTCTAATTAATATATATATATATACACAAACACAAATAGTTAATGTAACTGATTTATTGTGTTCAAATAAATAATTAACAAGTAATATTTTGACTAATAAAGTAATATATTTGGATAAAAACTGATAATAAAATATTAATTATATAATAAATGTGAGATGCTAACTTTAAAATTTTAATAAATAATTCTTTGAATTTACCATTTTCATTCTAATAAATAACTCTAATACCATTTTGACCATTTTTATATATTTTTATTTTTATGTAGTTAGCTATACATTATTTTAAAATATTTATCATATTTTTTCTATTCTATCAATCTCATTTACATATTACATGTAAAATATATTAAATACTTCAATATTTACAAGTTACTAAATTAAAATATTATACAGAAAGTTTAAATATTTTTCAAAACTAAATTCTGGGCATCTCAAATTCCTGAACTATTCATACCATTTTTTAGATTACCTTTTTAAAAAGATTTCATTGAATCATGTAACATTTTATTGTAACGCTATATCACATCTATTAAATAGTTTCACTTAAATTTTTAAAACATTTGTATCAATTTAAACTTTCAAAATAAAAATGAGAAAATGTTAATATATAAAGAACAAGTACACGAGGATACAATGTTAAAACCATTTAATTATTAAAAGATTGAAAAAAAAATGTATTAATTTTACTTTATCCAAACCATATACTCTTTTAATTTTTATTGATATTTTAGTTTTGAATGTTTCTTTAAAAAAATTATAGAATTTTTTAAATCTTATAAATTCGTAAAATTCTTACAGTATAAATTTATCAAAATCTAAATGAAAAAAAAAAGAGTCAATCATAAAATATTTTAATAAAATTTTATTTATCATAATATATCTCTAAAATTTTAGAGAGTTTTTCCTTACAATTTATTTCTATATATAAAAATAATCTTTTAAAAAAAATCTATTATTCTTTCTTGAGAACTCAATTACTGCAGTGTGAGTTGATGTTAGAAAGAAGTAAACCCTAACAGAATAAGTGTGATAAAATAAATAAATTTAGCTTCAACCCTTGCAATGACAATTTTTTGATCCTTTCTTGAACCAAAAGGCTCAGTCATTCTCATCAATAACTCAAACTTGTCTTTTCATATTTCATTATTATGATAATCATGATACCTTTCTCCTTCAACCTCTAATTCCTTCTTCTTTACTCTTCAAATCTTCTCTCTCTTTAACTTCTCACGTCATAGCCGTTATAGCTATCTAGAACAGCGGTTAAGTTCGCCCCCACAATAATAATAGTAATTAAAAAGCGTAAAGAATTTGGCTCTATCACTTTCCTTTTCACAACTTCCATTCTTCTTCTCACTCCATAAGCTCTTTCCCTCTCTCTCTCAAACAAGAATACATAGAAACTTGTTTGCTTTTGTTCATCTGGGTTCATGTAATCACATTCTCTGCCCTCTCTGTTTCTCTGGGCCAGAGGAAACAAACCAAGGAGAGAGAAAACAAGGAAGCTATTGTTTTTTTTTATTTTGGGGGGGTTTTGCTTACCAACATTGTTATATCAAGCTTTTGTTAATTGTGATCCTTTATACTGTTCTTCCCTTGATTGTCTTTTTTCCTATTTGTTTATTCCGGTTTGATCTTTCACCGTATTAGGTCTATCACCGTCTCATTGATCGTAACTTCCTGTGTGAAAAAGTTGTGAAATTTTCGCTCATTCTTCCAACCCCACTTTCAAAAACGGTTGCTTTCTACTGCCCCCACTTTCCATATAGAAACAAGAGAGAGTTTCCGTTTATGTTTTGTTAACCATTTACATACCCATTTTAGCTTTTCGTCTTTTTTGTGTTCCCTTTGGTTTTCTTTTTTCCTTGAAAATCTTGTTATTATTTTGTGAGGAAAAGTTTTTGTTGCTCTTGCAATGGAAGAAAACTGGGTTTTGAGATGGGTGTTGGTGGTGGGGGTGATGTGTTGGTGTGGGGAAGGGATTGGTGTGAATTGGGGAACCCAAGCAACGCATAAGTTGCCACCAGACACAGTGGTTCAGTTGTTGAAGGACAATGGGATTCAGAAAGTGAAGCTTTTTGATGCAGATGACTCCACCATGAGTGCCTTGGCTGGGACTGGGATTGAAGTAATGGTGGCTATCCCTAATATCCAGCTTCTTGAGATGAATGACTTTGGCAGGGCCAAACAGTGGGTTAAGAAAAACGTCACGCGTTACACCTTCAATGGGGGTGTTAACATCAAGTGAGCTTTGTTATTTATTTATTTTTTCAATTTGAGTTAACTGCTTCAATTGTTATTTTTCTAAATCCATTGTGTAAATTGGCCTTCCTTAAATCCATTAGGGTGTGTTGTTTGCACCAAGTCTTAGGTTTAAACTTGATTGTTGTTATTGTATACACTTTTTTTTTCTCTTACTTTCTCTGTGTTTTCGAATGAAGTTTAGAGGTTATTTGGTATGTGATGTGGTTGTTACTTGTTGGTTTATTTGAATATTTTAAACAAGTGCATTTGATGCCAAGTCGATGATTCTCTGTTTTGGATTTCTTGGTGAATTTATGTTTGCCCTACTTCTTTTAATTCTGGCATTGATGTTGCTTAATCGTGGCCTGCTAGGCTTCTCCTCGGGGAAAATCTTGTATTGTATCATTCACATTAGGAGCGTTTGTTACTGCTGATGGCAATCCACCTGACTATAATAATAATATTATTACTATTAAGTATTTTCTTTGCTGATTAATTTAGGGACTAACCCTGGGAAAGTGTGAAAGGAATCTTTCAAAAGTGAACCCAAAAGTTGTCTTTTCTTTTTTATCAGGGTAGCTCTGTGTATTGGGCGATCCCCCAGAATTTGATTCCTTTTTTTTGGTAGTGGTGCATGATGAGTCCTTTGTAACTTTGTATGTGGCATAGGAGAAGGATTTGTTCCAAGAATCATTATTCCATTCTAGAAGGTGATTTCTGCGGAATGTTTGAGGGAAGAGATATAAAAGTGTCAAAATTCTCACAGGACAGGATATACATTATCTAACCATCCATCTTAATTCCCATTGATATGTGCAAGTAACCAATGGATGTGAGGAATTTTGGTATGAGCATGTGTTATTTTTGGGGAAGGGAATATTTGTGTTTATGTCTATTGTGTGTACATGTATTAAAAAATTGATTTCAAGTTTAGACATGATCTCTAACAGAACATGGATAACTTATATTTCTAGGGTATGTTTGTTGGTGCTGTGGCTTGCAGTTCTGCATTGGTTAACGAGAAATTTCAATAAGATTAAAGGAGCTAGAAATTTAAATAATAGGACTTTATCTTTGTAAAAGGTTTATCATTATATTATTAAACGCCGCATGTTATGCTTTGGTGGATGGAAATTCAATGTTATTTATCTCAACTCCTCTTGAAATGCTATTTTTTGTCACTCTTCAGCAAACTTGTAAAATATTTTTGGGACTAATTTGGAGGTATGCAAAATCTTGGCTTAACACAAGTAGTAACATTAATAGAGTCCGTTTTAGTCATTGGATTGCTCAAACTCTAAAGAATTGATTTGCTAAGAAAATCTTCTCAGATATCACAACCATATGTAGTAGGAAGCATTAAAATACTTCCTTCTGTTGTTAAAACCCTTCTGTCAATTTTGATTTTCAAAACTGTAAGTTGCAATGAAATATATACTTTCTTTCCCTGCCAATGTTGATTTTCCTTTTGACCTATTCAAGTGTAGGAGTATGCATTATAGCTATATTCTTTTGTAGGTATGTAGCAGTTGGGAACGAGCCATTTTTGAAATCCTACAACAATTCATTCTTGAATATCACCTTTCCTGCTCTGCAGAACATTCAAAATGCCCTTAACGATGCAGGTGTTGGAGACACAATAAAGGCTACAGTACCCTTGAATGCAGATGTGTATCAGTCTCCAGAGAACAATCCTGTTCCATCTGCAGGAATATTCAGGCCTGATATCACTGGTCTCATGACCCAGATAGTGCAATTTCTCAGCAAGAATGGTGCACCATTTACTGTGAACATTTACCCCTTCTTAAGTCTTTATGGAAACGATGATTTTCCTTTCAACTACGCCTTCTTTGACGGCGTAGACAATCCAGTAAATGATAATGGTACTCCATACACCAATGTCTTTGATGCAAATTTTGATACCTTGGTTGCAGCTCTCAAATCAGTGGGGTTTGGAGACCTGCCTATTTTGGTGGGGGAAGTAGGATGGCCAACAGAAGGAGACAAGAATGCCAATGTTGGCAATGCTTTGAGGTTCTACAATGGCCTTCTGCCAAGGCTTGCAGGCAACAGAGGCACGCCGCGCCGCCCAGGACACATTGAAGTTTATCTTTTTGGACTCATTGATGAGGATGCCAAGAGCATTGCTCCAGGAAACTTTGAACGTCACTGGGGAATATTCAGATATGATGGACAACCCAAGTTTCCAATGGACCTTTCTGGTCAGAACCAAAACAAATTTCTCATAGGTGCACAGAATGTGAAGTACCTTGCTCCAAGGTGGTGCATGTTTAATCCTAATGCTAAGGATCTAACCAGCCTTCCAGATAACATCAACTATGCCTGTACCTTTGGAGATTGCACAGCACTTGGATACGGATCCTCTTGTAACAACCTTGATGCTAATGGCAATGCCTCTTATGCCTTTAATATGTACTTCCAGGTGCAAAATCAGAACCCCATGGCCTGCAATTTTCAAGGTTTGGCAAAAATTACTACGGACAATATCTCAACACCCACTTGCAATTTTATCATTCAGATAGTTAGTTCTTCAGTCTCTTCTTTGATTCCCTCACTTGTTGCTTTCTTGTTTGTTAGTTTATTCATGATCCTGTTTTGGTAGGATTTCTTTGTACATACATTAGAGATTATTTATGGTTTTATTATTTCTTGGAGATGGTATTTTGATCATTAGTTTACAGATTCTTTCAATAAACAATTCACATTGAGCTCTGGTAGTAGTCAAGTTATACATGTGGGATATTCTTATTGTTTCTTAAATATGAAATTTATTTAAGAAATCTCAGCTTAGTTTCATTCTTCACATGTTAAGTTTGAAAGTTTGCATTGGTTAAAAGAAAGAAAACTAATTGATCTGAATGTCTGTAATTATATAAAAGCACTCCACCTTTCATATATAATAAGAGGATAGAGACTAACGAAAAGAAAGGTCATCGATTAGGTGAATGCCGACAATGAAATGGCCAATTACCTTCAACCACAAAAGAGGGGGAGCATGCCACGATGCTAAACATTAAAATACTGGGGACCAAAAGAAAGATATTTGGAAAAATTCAGACGGAAAAATCTGAAAATCATAAGTTTTAATATGAAACAGAGTTCTAAAGCTTTCAGAAATTAAAGTTCAAGTTATCATCTCTTGTAACTGTAACTTGATGTAATTAGTCTTTTATTTTTGCCGACACATTAAATTCCTTTCTACAATGGTTTTAAACAGTATTCTGTATGATAATTTTTTCATTCTCATAGTCAATATTCATCTACATGTTTGTTTTGACAGAGAAATTAAACAATATTTTTTCAAAGTTTTGAAGACTAAAAATTAATATTAAGTTAAAAAGTTATACACAAATATAACTCAATTTCAGGAACCAGAAACATTTTTAGATTTAAAATTAAATTAATGTGCAGTTTAAATATTATGAAACTAAATTTATGGGAAAGATAATTAAAATGGTTGATGTTACTATTACAGTTGTAGCCGTTATATTTGAATTGGGCCAAATCTAATCACACATTCACACAATGAAAATGCATGCCCAGCTCCCTGTACTTTTTGGAATCAAATTATATTTGGCTATCTGTTCCTCTTTCTCCTCTTCATGTGATGATATTATGGTGGGACCATATTGGTTTTGGGGAGGCAGACAAAGAAATTGAAACTCATTGGCAGAGGTTGCTTTCAAGTCTCAATTATGAATGCATCCTCCAACACCTACCAAGCTCAATATGGGGTATTTGGTTGATGTGATATATGTCATCAAATTGCACTGATTATGTACCCCCATACTGGGTGTAGATAGGTGGAGCTGCAGAAAGATAAAAAGTTCAAACAAAAATCAATAATCAAATATAAAGAAAATATGGTAAAAGGAAAAAAAAAAAGAGAGAGAGAGAGAGAGAGGGAGAGATACACTGATACATGTAGCACCACCTAAGCCTGCTGCATATTTAAACCCTACCTAGCTGTTATTATTCCTGATAAAGTGATGGATGCATTTTCATTTCTGAGTCTACATTTTTCTTTTTCTTTTGACTTTTGTTACTAATAATTAGAGACCATTTAAACATCTTTTTGAATAATTCATATTCTTTACAGCTCTAAGACAGGGTCATTCTGCTTGGTGTTGGTGACATGCTCATATTCCATCATGTGCACTGTGGCGCGGGTTAAAGTTGTTAACTTTTGTACCTACTGTGTATTGAACACAGACACAAATAGCCTCATAATCAGCGATTCCACCTTTGACTGAACCTCAGATTTCAAATTTAAATTTTGGGATTAGTGAGAATTTAATGGATTAATTACTTCAGTAGCAGTGTTATCAATCGTTTCAAGGTGGATTGGAATCTTTTAAAATCATAATAGTGGCTCCAATCTCCAACAAGTCCATGTCTTTATACGTTTCCTGCAATCTAGTACTCTGAAGACTCAGGTGCATGGTTTATGGTGTATGATGTATGATGTGTCAAACCAATGTCGGCTTGGATTTGGAACAAGGAATCATGAGAATCTATGGAATATTTTGACAAAAACAACAGTTTAAATTAACATCCTATAAAACTGTGACTCATTACTTTTTAAATTTACATTAAAGATGATGATAACAGAAAATAAAATGAACATAATAGAACAGTGACATACTGTTTGCACATGCCATACTGATCTCATGGTTCATGATTTAAAACATTGATTTGAGATCATGAGAATATAATTTTGAAATTTGAAATAGTTTTATATTTGAGAAATTTAAGAGAAGAAGATATATTTAAACTATTTTTATATTATTTTTTAAACTATATAACTGTATCAGAATATTTCTTCTAATGGTTAAGTTTGTGAATAAAAAGTTTACATATGTAGTGATTTTAAAATGTGAATTATTTTAATCTTTTGAGTGATATTAAAACCTGTAAATGAGAGGTGTGAAAGAGTTTAGGGATTCTCTATTTTGGGCATATAGAATATTTGTTGAAGACAAGTTTATCTTTATGAACCTTTTGAGCTCAAATGTGTATTTTATTGACTATGGAATAAAATTAAGAACCACACGCCACAATGGAAGAAAAAAGGGGATAAAAAGAAAATTCCCTCACTAATGGATGCAACTGATTGACATTTCCCATATTGATTTCAAATATAACAAGTTATTGTCTTTTTTATAGGCCAAGTTTAACAATAAATATTAATAAAACTACATAAAGTAAAATTAACACTTATGGGTTGATTTAATTTTAACCAATATAATCTCTCAAGTTTGTATCGTTTTAAATATGTCTTTTTTTCTACTTGTTAACAATCTTTAGTGATTTTTGTAAAATTATCTGTAGCAATGAAAAAATGATTCATTTATATTTTTTTTCGGTTATTAGTTTTCATATATTTTGAAACTGTATATCAATGTGTATGAATAACTTATGGAAAATAAGATTTTTACTATAAATTTTTACAAAATATTTTTATGGGAATATTTTGGTTTCAGTATTTCACTTTTAAAATTCTTAGTCTTATTACCATTTTTGCACAATTGTTATGTTTTCAGGGCTGATCACACAAAATTAGTAGTTGCACCTATTCCAAGAGGAAATGCATACCTTAGCATGTTTCTTCTAGTTTTTTTTTTTTTATCTTCAACCCAATTATTTTTTGTTTATCCAAAAAGCTTCACATTAGTGTTATTATATAAAACTTTTATATTGAGTTATATCTACTTTGTTTCTTAACTTATACTTGTTTGTTTGTTTTTATTCTTCTTTTACTAGTGTGAAAATTGGTTTTAATTTTTTTATTGAATTTATTCAAAATGTAACCTGCATATATCTTTTGGATGATAAAAATCTTAGTATTTATTTGAAGAAAATAAGACATTAGGAAGGTCCTTCAATTAAATGTAGAAAGTATTGGCTCAATAAGGTATTGTTCTTTGACAGTGGGACATTTGTTACTTCACTCCCTAAACTTCATGTAAATCTTTATATATCCTTCAATGAGACAATTTGATCATGTTTCCATTACACTTCACTTCTCAGTCCCACAGAAAAGGAATGAAAATTATGATTGTCCTATCTTAATTGGATCTATGTAATTTAGTAACAAATTTTGACCAATAACTTTGTAAAATCTAAAATGTGTACATAATTTAATATAATTATAAGAAAATCACACATATTTAAAGAAGTCATTTGTTTCTTCAAATGATTCAACTCATCAATAACTGAATTAGAATTAAAAAAAAATTAAGAGACATAATTACTAAATTACCAAACGAGAAATCTATGATAGATAGATAAGCTATAGTTAAAAACTGGTTATAAAAAACATATAAATTAAGATCTAAAAAGAATTTCCATAAAAAAATTATAAAAACGTAAACACTTAAATTAGTTGATATTTCAATTATAAGATGGATGGATGAATTAGTTTCATTCAGTGGTTAAAAAAAAGTTAGTTAGAGTATAAAAACTTGATAAAAAAAAATAAAATATAACTATTCAAATTCTTATATTACAAACATTATTCAGATATACAAGAAAAATTCATTCTTTTTACATGAGAAACAATAAAATTTATGTATAAAAAATAATATAAAACTAATATATTACCACCAAGTGGATCAAGAGAGAGTTACAAGTGAGAAATTAGGTAAATACAATAAATTTGTGTTTTACTTTTTTTTTCTTTAAAAATGAAACAATAGAAAGGGTGAGAAATGAAATGATAAATTTATGTTTTACTGTAGAAAAGAGGATGAATGGAACACGTGAGAGTGAATATAAAAAAATATTTTAATTTTCTTCTCTACACATTTAATCAGTTTGGTTTATTCTTTATTATATTTAATTTTATGTGTTAATATTTATTAAAATTATATATATACATATATATATATATATATTAACCTCAGTAAATTTTAAAATTAGGTGAAAATTCACAACTTTGCATGTAATTTAGACAACAAAATCATTGAAAAAGCTTCATAACTTGAATAATGATTAAAAAAAATTATGAACTTTTTCCAAATTTGCAAAAATAAGATTATTACTAATGAACCCTAAAAGAATTTACAAATAGATTCTAACATTAACATGTAAAAATGCAATTACACAAAAGAAGAATATAAAGATAGAAACCGGAAACAATAAAATTTGATAAATCTTGAAGATGATGCACAAAATTAAGAATTTTTTTATAAAATCAAATAATTTATAAAGAAAGTCGGAAAGTTTCTCTAACTAACATTTTGTCTATTTATTCCGAAATTATTTATACAATTTAATTTTGTTATACTTAGTTAAAAGTATATAAAAAATTAATTTTAATATTATAAGCATAACTAATATGTTTTAATATTATTGGAGTTTTCTTTGCGTTTCTTGAAATTCAGACTACTCTTGTTGTTGAGTTTTATGGAGTTACACATGTTATGGAGGAAGTTACTAATGTTTGACTAGAATGTGATTCTGCTTTGATTTGTGTTGCGTTTACTGCTATAACCAATTTTCATTAGATGTTTCGTAATTGATGAAATGTTTGTCTTAATTACTGTGAAAAAATCAGGTTTGGGTTCCTCATATCTTTCGTGAAGGGAATACATGTGTTGATAAGTTAACTAATTTATGATTTATTCATAGAGAATCTTTTCATTGGTATAATAAACAATCTAGTCAATTCTTAGAATTCTTTATAAATAAGTATAGTCTACCTATGTATCATTTTTGTTAACATATGAGTTTTGGTCTAATCTCCTGTATTTTTGTATTTTCTTTCTTTTTTATTTTTTAATAATACTTTTTTTTATATGATGACAAATGACTGTTATTACTTGAAGTGTCAGTATAATGAGATGTCAAGTTACATAATAATGGTTAACATGAAAACTTTTATTTAAGAAAAATGAGGCATAGAGAAACAACATCATCCCATTTCTAGACATAAAATATGATCATCTATAAAGTTTAATTTTTATGTAAGATCACTGTAAAAAAAATATATAAACAGGATCCACACAGTTTTAAGATAATTATTATAAAAATGATAAATCTGTATAGAATAAATTATAATTAGATAATAATAACTAAAAACTTGTTTATTATCTATGAATAGAATATCTATATAAGTCTCCACCGCAGCTATGCTCTTACTATGGCTAACTTTTGAATTTAAATATTGGCCCAATTAATAATTAAAGACATAGCTTTATCAAAAAGTGAATTTCAATTAGCAAAAGTACATGGTGTTCTCTTGTGTTACCCAATATATACACATTAATGTAAACAGTTATGTATAAGCCCAAACTATAAATTCATTGGGACTGTAAGTGTTACCTAGTTATCTAATCTTTTTTTTTTTCTCTCAACATATTATTAGTATTGTTTTTATTATCTAGGTCCCTCCCTACCTTAAAAATTATCTAGATCCACTTTGTGGGACTTTGATGAAGAGATCCCTATTAAAGGTATTCAATAGATTCATAGCTCCTCTTGCAAAACCTATCAAGACGGAAAAGTACTTACAATTTTGAAAGGTTTCATTTCAAATTAAGATTTAATTAAATTTAAATTTTTTATGATAAAATCTACTCTATTAAATATTTAGAATTTTGTTTAATTTTTATCTAAGTATTTTACTATTCATTTTTTATTGTTAATGAGATGACATAATCTTTACTTCTATTTTTTTATCTATTAAAAAAGAAAAGAAACTAACAAATAGATTGATAAGTCAGAGACAAAATAAATAAATGATAATATCTTATTGATGATTGTATTAGACAGAGTGCTCGGGACTTCGGACCAAACACTTTGGTATGGTTAGCTTGGTTTTTGGGCCAACATGGGTCTAAAGGGCGGGCCAGGAGCTCGACCCAAGGCTGGTAAGACAATTAAAAAAAGATAGTTAAGATAGAAGGAATATTCTGTTTGTTTATAACACATACGTTAATTAAATGCAAATAACATATGTTGAGAATAATGTTGTTAGCACCCTAGAATAATGGTGCACATGTAGATAGAATATTTTCCTGTTGTTAGCACCCGAAGATAAGAGGTGCACGTGAACTAGTGGTTTTTTTGTTATGATTATATGTTTGTTGTTGAGATTATGTTCTCATTAGTAGAAGTTGTTCAAGGGAAATCTATAAAAGGGGCTTGAGACCCATTGTAAAGAGACGTTTCTGAATACTTGAAACTGGTTATTATTTTGTATGTTCTCACTAACTTGATTGTCAGAGTGTGATGAAAAGGTAGAGCCCCCTCTGTCCCAGCAGAGCATTATTCCAGTGCACCAAGAGGAGACAGACTAGAAGCGAAGCTCTCCATTTAGTCAAACCGAAGGTCAACCAGCAAGAACATTTGATGCTCACCGTGGGGCCCAGTAAAACTTGATTCCATCCACATTCGTGATTGAACCTTCTAAAGTGATGAGAAACATAAGGCAAGGCCCGCAGGGATCTGAAGGAAGCGGTGCCCTTGTCTTATAGTAACTCATGGATGCCATGATAGCCCTCTAGGAGGCCAACGAGGAGCACAGACGAGAGCAAGAACGAATCCAAGAGCGGATCCAAGAAGAAGCCAGGGCTGAGCAGGAGAGGCTACAAACGGAAGCCCGAGCTGAGCAAGATCTTCTACAGGATCACCTGATGGTAGAAATTGAGGCCCCTAGGGTAGCTATGGAGGAGCACGCGCAAGCCAATGAGGAGTTGCACAAAACCAATGAGGAATTACGCAAGAGCCTACACCAACGTGCCAAACGTTCCACTAAGGAACGATCTCTGAACTTGCTAGTGAGAGATAATACCAAGCCATTCTCGCAGGAAATCATGGATGAGCCTATGCCAACTTATTACATCACACCTAAAATTGCCTTTTTCATAGGAATAGAGGATCCTAAAAATCATCTTACGGCGTTCAACGCTCAAATGATTATCTCTGGAGAAACGGATGTCATCCGATGTGAGATGTTCATGGACATTTTTACAGGTACAACCCTACAATTGTTCAGTGGGATTCCAGATGGTCATATCACCTCTTTCTCTCAGATCTTCAGGATGTTTCGAGAACAGTTCTCGGTTAACAAGGTCAAACCCCCGAGGCTGCACAACCTTTTCGGCGTGAGGCAAAGGGAGGGAGAGTCGTTGAAAGATTATCTGAATAGGTTTTGCACGGTTACGGTAAGACTTCAAACGCATGATGAAGATATGATGATCTCCGCTTTTGAGCAGGGTATCGTGTCAAGACCGTTCACTAATTCGTTAATTAAGAATCCAACAAAGACCTTTTCCGAGGTACGTGAGCGAGTTGTCGCCCATATCGAAGCGGAAGAGGTCGTGCTTAGGAAGAACGACAACTCGCACTCAAGGCAACCTAAGTCTAAGGAGAACAACCGAGCTCAGCCCCTACGGGTCAACGAAACCTCTGCCCAGAAGAGAATGGACTCGAGGTATGTACCATACGTAGCCAGGAAAGATGAGCTTGAAATGAAGGCCATAAAAGATTCAACAGCTCGACCCAAGTTTCAAGTATCATATAAAGAACTTTTGAGCATGCCAGGGGTAGTAGACAAGCTAAAGTTTCCCCATAAGACGGATCGGAACTTGGGATCGCGGAGAGATACCTGGTGCGAGTTCCACAAAGCATTTGGGCATAATGTTAAATGACGCATAGCCTTGGATCACCAACTGGCTAGCCTGGTGAAGGAAGGTTTCCTGAAGGAGTATCTCGAGGCTAACCAAGAAGAGCCAAAAGGAGAGATTGATGTTAGGGACCAAGCACATGAGACACTAGTCCATGGAGAGCTGAACACCATCTCTGGGGGATTTTCCGGAGGAGGAAGCTCTGCCTTCAAACGTAAACGATATGCACGAGCGGTGATGTCCTTTGATACGAGGAGACCTGATCACCCTCTAGAGCCCACTCTTTGCTTAAGGAGTCCGACCTGGAAGATGTGGTTTCTCACGAGGATGATCTAGTGGTGATATATGTCGTCACTGTAGGAAGGAAGGTGCACAGAGTCTTGATCGATCAAGGGAGCTCGACTGACATAATATTCTAGGGAACGTTCACCAATTTGCAGTTGTCCCCCGACTAGTTGAGGCCATACAATAGGTGCTTGGGCAGCTTCGCGGGAGATCAGGTAGAAGTACGAGGACACATTGAGCTAAGGACGAAATTCTTTTACGACATCGCGACCAGAACGATCACCATCGAGTACATCATTGTTAACGCGTCCTCCGCTTAAAATTTGCTTTTGGGGCAACCTTCCCTGAACAGGTTGGGTTCGGTAGCCTCAACGGCCCATATGAAGATGAAGCTCCCTTCTTCTGAGGGAGGAGTCATTACCATAAAGTCCGACCAAAACACGACGTGAAAATGCTACGAGAGTAGTGTGAAGAATAGAAGAGGGACTTATGCAATCACTATTCAGGCAGGAGAGACAAGATGGATTGCGAAGGTAGAAGTCATCAATGACAGGCGACCTGGACCTGTAAGAGAGGTTCAAGAAAGGGAGATAAAAGGGAAGAAGTTTAAGCTCGGTACCTCATTGGGAAAAGAGCTCAGTGATAAGATAGTCGATGTGATATTAGAGAACATGGGTGCTTTCACATGGACATCCGCAGACATGCCCGGGATAGACCCTGACTTTCTATGTCATCAACTTACCATGGATAAAAGGGTCAAGGCCATGGTCCAAAGAAGGAGAAAGTTCAATGAGGATAAGCGTCTCTTCATGCGAGAGGAGACTCGAAAGCTAGTGGTTGTTGGCCACGTAAGGGAGATTCAATATCCTGAGTGGTTGGCAAATGTTGTGTTGGTGAAGAAGGCCAACGAGAAGTGGAGAATGTGTGTCGATTTCACTTATCTAAACAAGGCATGTCCCAAGGATTCCTACCCCGTACCAAGCATAAACTTCTTGGTGGACAATGCCTCAGGTTATCGGTTATTAAGTTTTCTGGATGCGTTCTCGAGGTATAACCAGATTCATATGCACGCGAAGGACAAAAGCAAGACAATTTGAAGCTTAATCCAAATAAGTATGTATTTAGGGTAGAATCAGGGAAGTTCCTTGGTTTCTTGGTAACTGAAACGGGCATAGAAGCGAACCCCGACAAATGCGCTGCAATCATAGGAATGAGAAGCCTAGCCAATGTGAAAGAGGTCCAACAATTAACTGGGCGCATGGTCGTCCTCTCTCGCTTCTTGTCAGCCAATGACGATAAGAGGTATCCCTATTTCCAATGCCTCAAGAAAAACAACCATTTTGTATGGATGAATGAAGGAAGCCTTCACCAAATTGAAAGAGTACTTAGCCAGTCCCCCTGTTATTGGTAAGCCAGTCATAGGTACCCCCTATTCGTCTTTATTTTAAGATTACAAATCGGGTGATTAGCTTGGTCATTTTGCAAGATCAAGATAAGGTCTAGAAGCCAGTCTACTTTATGAGTACTATAGGGACCAAAAACTCGGTATCAGGCTATTGAGAAAGTCGCCTTAGTCGTGGTGTTACAGCTTGGTGACTTCGCAACTACTTTCAGAGCTTCACCGTGATCGTGATGACCAATCTTCCCATTTACAAGGTAATTCAAAAGTCTGATATAACAGGTCGGATGGTCCGTTGAGCCGTGGAGTTATCCGAGTTTGACATACAGTATGAACCTTAAGGGTTGATTAAGGGTCAGGTGTATGCTGATTTCATGGTAGAAATTTTGTCTGAGAACCCTCAGTCTAATCCCAATGACTTCCAGTGGGTCCTTTAAGTAAATGGATCCTCCAACCAACAGGGGAGTGGAGCTGGGTCATTTTAGAGGACCAAACGGGTTGTTAATCGAGCAAGCCCTGAGGTTCGTGTTTAAGGCGAGCAACAATCAAGTCGAGTATGAGGCCTTGATAGCAGGGATGTTGCTAGCCAAGGAGTTGGGAGCTCGGAGTTTGTTGGTGAAGAGTGACTCGTTGCTTGTCACCGTGCAAGTCACAGGTGAGTATCAGGCCAAGAATCCTCAGTTAGCCTCATATCTCATATACGTAACGATCTTGAAAGCAGTCTTCTCTACGTTCGACCTCATTCACGTTCCCAGATAGCATAACTCTCGAGCAAATTTGCTGGCTAAATTGGCTAATTCAAGGAAGGGAGGGCGACAGAGGTTAGTAATCCAGGAGATATTAATGTCACTCAGGACAATTGAAGAAGGTCCAATTGAGGACAACCACGTGGAGGTCTTAGGGATCAACTCAGGAAAGGGCAGAAGACATCGATCGATGACTCAGGAAACCCTGAGAGTCCAAAGAATAACCACTTACGGGTTATTGGGGGATGAGTTTCTTGAGGTTTTGTAGGTCAACACCACAAAGACTTGGATGACACCTTACAAGCGTTACCTAGCTGATGGGTTACTTCCTGCCGAGCCTGTGGAGGCCAAGATAGTTAAGAGGAATGCAGAGCGGTACACCTTGATAGATGGCAATGTTTTCCATCACGGCGATACCCACCCAATCCTCACATGCGTAAGTGGAGATCAGTGCATCCGCATAATGGTCGAGCACCATGAAAGCATTTGCGGTAGTCACATAAGAGGACGAGCTCTTTCGTTGAAGGTCACCTGAGCTGGGTATTATTGGCTGACCATGAAGAAGGATTGCATGAGATATACACAAAGTTGCAAGCAATGTCAGAAGCACGCTAATTAGCACCACGCGCTAGCTGAGGAGTTGCGGTCCATTTATATCCCATGACCCTTCCATACATGGGGAATAGACATTTTAGGTCCTTTCCCTTTGACGATAGGTCAGATGAAATATCTCATTGTGGCTATTGAATACTTCACCAAGTGGTTTGAAGCTAAGCCAGTGGCACAGATAACTGCTCACAAGGTGCAACACTTTGTGTGGAAGAACATTGTGTGCCATTTTGGGATTTCGATGCACCTAATGTTCGACAATGGAACCCAGTTTGCTAGTCAAAAGTTGGGTAAGCTATGCTCGAAGCTCGGGATAAAGTAGATATTCGCCTCGGTAGAACACCCTAAGACAAATGGTCAGGTTAAATCAGTTATCAGAGTCCTATTGAGAGGGTTGAAGATGATGCTAGAAAAGGCAAAAAGAACTTGGTCAAAAGAAGTTCCCAGAATTTTGTGGCATATCACACCACCTAATGTGAGTTGATTTTATGATTGATCATTTTTATGGTGACACTTTAATTAGATTTGGATTTTAGACAATTAGAGGTGACAACCTAAGGAAAATCCCCACTGGACATTAACTTAACCAAGTGGTTAAGTAGATGTGAAGGTTCATTTCACAAAGGCAAAAGGAAAACACAATTAAATGGTGATGATGATGACAAGATAAAGGTGCAGAATCATATAAAGAATCAAGAACAAGAAGAACAAAACCAAATAGACATATGGAAACAATTAAAGGACAAGGAAGATACAAACATGAAAAGGAATGGATTAATGGAAGAGATGATGAAAGAAAAACTTATGGATGTGGAGCTATGGTGTATCACACCACTTGATGGGATGGAACCACCAAGATAAGTGAGGGGAGGCCGCCACTTAAGAGCATCATATCTCACAAGATAAGACCAATTTTGGAGGAGACTCACTCACTCACAACTCACACAAAAATTGTGAAGAATTTCTTTACTATAATTTCAACTTGTAAAATACACTATGTAGGCCTCCTATTTATAGGTGAAGGAGCCTTGGAGAACAAGCTAAAGGGGTAAGATGGGAAAAGGGAAAAAATGGGCAGCTTTAGGGTTTGACTAAGTCAATCCCACATCCTTGGCTTGTCCTTCTAGAAACTAGGTCAAAATGTCTTCCAAAAGGACAAGGAACAAGCTAAAATGCTACCCACACCCCTATTATGCTAAAGGCACTTTATTCTAGCTTATGTCTACTATTTGAACCCCTCAAATGAGCCCAACTTATTTACAACATTTTCTAAACATTTAAGAAGACCAGCAAGAAGAACTTCTGATATTCTGGTTTGTAGCTTCTTCTTTTGTTGATGCTTCCTCGAGGTTTGGTGGGGCCCGACTTTGTATATTGAGATGACTAATCTTTTTGTGAGGTGCTTGATTTGCCCTTAGTCATCTGCTGCTTCCTTGGGTTTGTATCACCACGCCTCAATCAATGACTAAAGAGACATCCTTCAGTTTGGTATATGGGTCAAACGCCATGATACTAGTAGAAATACAAGAGAACTCTCCTCGATTTCAGAGCTTCATGGTTAAGGAATCTAACGAAGGAAGGAAGGTGAACATGGACTTGTTAGAGGAGGTGCGTTAACATGCTCGGGTTAACTCGGAGGCTTTAAAGAGAAAGTTAGAGCTTAGGCAAAAGATCAAGACGAGACCTGGACAGTTCAAGGTACTTGGTGATGCGAAAGGACCATCCCTGCCAGTTAGAAAACAAGTTATCTCCAAAGTGGATTTTCCTGTTTCGCGTAGTCGAGGTGCTTAAGAATGAAGCGTATAGGCTAGAAACCCTGAAGGGGGGAGACATTCCTCGAACATGGAACGTGACAAACCTCAAGTTTTACTTCAGTTAAGATATTTTGTTTTAATTCTTTCTTTTTGAACAATGTGGTGATTAAGGTGATGTTATTTCTCCCTTGAAGGGGTTTTTAAATGAGGTCATCTAGTGATAAATTTGTTCTTGAAAGATGGTGCATTAGTTTTGTTGATTTATTTGAGTTAGCACATGATAAGTCGACCTTGCTTGGTATCAACATAGGCGCCCTGTGAGGCTAGTTTGTCTGATGATTCCCTTGATCTAAGCGACAAATAAGACGACCTAGCTCGATATCAGTACGAGTACCTGAGTATAGGCGCCTTGTGCATGGAATGGTTATCTAGTGTCAGGTAAGACGACCTAGCTTGGTGTCAGTACCACTACCCGAGTATAGGCGCCTTATGCGTAAAATTGATGTAAAGGAAGTATTTGGAAAGGTAAGACGCCCTAACTCGGTGTAAGAACGACTAACCGAGTATAGGTGCTCTGCAGATTGATTTGTTATGGCTAAATTTTTTGATCCAGTGCAAGGTAAAACGACCTAACTTGGTGTGAGAGCGACTACCCGAGTATAGGCGCTCTGCAATTTGGCTTGTTATGAGTAGAGTCATTCACGCTTGGCAAGATGTCCTGGCCCGGAGTGAGTCAAGTCATCTGCGTGCAGGCACCCTGTGGTGGTGAGTTTGTTAGATTTGGTACATGGTAAGTCGGGCTATCTCGGTGTGCGAACGGTCACCTGAGTTTAGGCATTCTGTGAAATAATTAGATGATACATAGTTGAATCCTTCGATTGTATATGTGGATAAGGCGACTGAGCTCAAAGCAAGTACGATTATCCGAGAAGGCGTTCTGCGAAGCAAGGCTCAGAGAAGTCATGATAGGTGGCCTTTGCCCCAGTTTGTGAAATAAAGTTGTGCAAGTCAAGATTGAGTATAGGCTCGTTTAGCTATGGTTCTACGATTCATCGAAAGGTTAGTTATCTATTAAGTGGGAATTCCATAGTTTTTCATGCTTAGCCTTGTCTAAGTTAGATTTTCGTTATACTTACTATTTCATGCCCAGGATGTAGAGAGGAACTAGTATGAGTAATAAGGTATTCGTGTGTGTATTGATAGTGGTTGTGTAAAGTCCTTTGCAATAAGGGAAGAAAGTTGTTATTTTCATACTCGAGCTAGCAGAAGCTCACTATATGATTTGTGTTAAGATAAGTTAAGGAGTAATGCATGCATTTGAAAAGGTATCAAAATAACTATACATGACAAAGCGAGTCAAAGACCTGAAATGAGAAAGAGCAAAGGTATTGATAACATAGAATCATAAAGTGTTTAAACTGTTAAAGTGTCAAGAGAATTGAACATATTACAGACCATAAAATGTTTAAGTTAATCATCCCTTAGTTAGCCATCGACCACAGTTTTACCCGGGCCGAGTTTTGAGTAGTCCAATCGATCATGTACTGCATCATCCATGATGGACCCCACAAATTCTGCAGTTACGGAAATACGTGGTAAATTTAATAATTCACCATGTCATGTTCATGTTATATAAGATCGAAGAAAATCATCACATAGAAGGTGCTCCCTGATATTCTTAACATCCAATATCCTTCCATTCAAACAGTTAACGCATGGACACCTAATCTTTGCTCCATCATGACCACTATTATTTGCGTTACATTGTGCAAATTGTATAAATTTTTCTACTCCTCTTTCATACTTATCACTTATGCGAACATAATTAATCCAATTTCGATCCATTATATTCTGTAACAATCATTCAGGTGTTTACTAATGAGTTTTCTATCTCACGTTTGTCGAGGGTCGAACATCCCCGGACTCAATACCAGAGCGTATCAATTATTGAGAGTCGAATACCCTTGGACTCAATACCAACATGATAATTATATTCTAACCTAACAACTAACATAATATAAATTAATAATAAATACAAATTATATGATGTGACCCAAAAATACATGAAGATGACCAAGGATGTTATACTTGAAGGGTCATCTCAACAAGCAAAAGAAGATGTCATCAATAGGAGGAATGGTCAAGGACCACAACACTTGAAGTTCTTCTTATTAGTGTTCTTAACCTTGAGGCCCAAGCCCAACAAAAGCTCAAGCCCAAACTGAGACCCAAGCCTAACTCTTGATTTTCATCATCCATCATGCCTCAGAAAATTACTAAAGAGCAAGGGCACAAGCATAAGTAGACGAGCATCAATTAATGTCTCTTTTTGTAAATTCTTTAAAGTAGATTTAAATAGAACATAAAAGGGAGGTGTGGATAGGAGTTTAGGGCTTATGAGAAGAAGAAACAAAGTCACACCTTCCATGTGAAGTCAACCTTCCATGTGGCTCCAATTTCAAATGAGTTTCATTTGAATTTTCTCGCTTTAATTTCAGCCCTCTCACACTATAAATAGATGTGTTTGGCTCATGTAAAATAGAATGAATTTGAAGAAAAGTTACTATACACAAATTGTGTTAGAGTTTGTGAGCATTGTCTCTCTAAACCATTGGTCTTATCTTGTGAGTGTTGTGAGCTCTCAAGTGGCGGCATCTACACTTATCTTGGATTCAATTCACCATCCAAGTGGCGTGCTCATTCACAATTCCACCACTCCTAAGTTTCCTTTCACTCATCTATTTCCATTCCCTTTCCATTCCTATTTTCAATTCCAAAATATGTCTTGTTCTTGTTCTTGAATTCAATTCGGTCTTTTATAATTTCTCACCTTGTGTTTGTTTAAATTCTGCACCTAATTGTCATTCATCTTCACCATTAAATGTGTTTTTCCTTTGGCCTTATGGAAATGAACCTTCACATCTACTTAACACTTACTAAGTTAATGTCCAATGAGAATTTTTCTTAGGTTTCTCACCTTAATTGATAAATAATCTCAATCTTAATTCAAAAGTGTCATCTAAATGAATCAATCTAAAATCAGCTCACATCATTATAATAAATACTAATATACAAATTAAAAATCATTAAATTAATTATAAATATTAAATAATATAAATCTATCTACCATATAATAATTTAATAATTATATTCTAACCTAAAAACAAAAATACTATAAATTTTAAAAAATACAAATTATAAAAAATAAACAAATTAATAACATTAAAAAAATTTAAAGCACTACCAATCTCGTTGTGAAGGCAATGGTGGTGGTGAGAAGTGGTGGGACCAGCAGCAGCGGAGGTGGCAACAACGACTAAGCAAATAGGGCACATCAAAAAGCCAAACAACATCGTGGCAATGAAACAGTGGTGACCTTCGAGCAATGGCAGAAAACAAACAAATAAGATAAATGAAAAAAATAAAAAAAACCAATGGTGAAGAAGAAGTACAAAGCTCGAAACGAACTTACCAATGGCACGAAGAAGACAATGTAGACTCAAGGAAGACGAGAGGAAACTCGAGAGCAGAAACATAAGAGAAAACTAAAACGTCGGAGAAGAAAGGAAGTATGAAAGCATAAGTGGTGCGCTTCAGTGTTAGGGTAAACAATGTTTTAAGAATACGACTATTAGATAAAGTCGTATTCTTAAACAAAGCGCTTTATTTAAGAATGTGGTTTTATCTAATAGCCGCATTCTTAAAACAAAGTGTTTTGTTTAAGAATGCAGCTATAACAAATAATCACTCTCTTAAATTAAGTTAATTTAAAAAATGTCATCTTGTTTTAAATGACAACATCTGAACGTAAAACACCTTAAATGTAGGGTTATTGTTTTTATATTTTGTACTAGTGATGACATAGGCAAATATTGAGTTGGCATAAAAAAAATTAAACGGTATTTTAAGATATGAGTAAAGCATACGATTTTCTTAGGCCAAGAAAGTATCAGTTAAGAACATTGGAGTCGTGTATTTGAGTGTGATGGATGTGCTGTTGGAGTTTATGAAGGTTAGAAAACAAGTTGTGTTGGTGGTTGTGGAAATATTTATTTATGTTTTTATAGGACATGGTTGATCGGGTGGTTTGAGTTTTAAAATCAATTTGTGACACAATATTCTGAATCTTTATGTTGAAGCCTTGAATAAGAAAGAAGCATGGACATCATATGTATGTATGGTTAAGGCAGTGGATAGTATAAGGGAGTTAAGTTTATGAAATCTAAAGTGTATGAATTAAGAAAGGATGATTCCAAACTAAAGAATTTAAGTTTATGTTTTCATACACTATATTTACTACTAATATTTTTCGATTGATTTTCTCTTTTACCAAATTACTACTATCATTGTTGGTCTCATGTATTACAGTAAATGAAGATGAATATTCCTTGTCTGATGTGATGCTTTTAATGTAGCATACGTAATCGCACGTAATCGTAATGAAGAAAGAGAGGTTTTGATGAACCCTAATTGTAGAGAAAAATAAATATAA